>WSSedL1CaDRAFT_10000251_pt1 | contig 37372 bp, 38 predicted proteins | sample WetSurSL1Cattail_FD_9464 | JGI IMG/M metagenome (IMG submission 9464)
CTACTTTACCGTGTACCGTATGGAGCTTGAAGAGGGGGCCGATTGGATCGCGGACAGCACAAGCTTCCACTCTATCCTGTGCCTTTCCGGTGAAGCGGACTTGCTGCGCGGTGGAGCTAAACTGCTTTCCCTTCACAAGGGAGACAGCGTCTTTGTGCCTGCCGGTTGCGGAAACTATACTGTAAAAGGAAAATGTGAGGCTCTGTTCACTAAGGTTTGAGGTTGAATAATAGAAATCCAAACAGAATAAATTGAGAGCGGCAGACGATCTGCCGCTCTTTTTTGTTTCATTCAGTATATTTAATTAAGTTTAATCTAAACTAAACTTAACATAGATTTTACATTGCTCTTATAAAATAGAACTGTACTTAAAAAAAGATTAAGAGGGGATTTATTTAGAATGAGAAAAGTAATATCTACTATACTTGCGGCTGCAATTATGTGTTCTGCACTTGCATTTGCAGGGTGCAGTTCAGAAGTTCAGGGAACCACTTCGACCGCCGCTTCCAATGCTACTGCCGCTTCTGATGCCGTGGCTTCTTCCGGGGATGCTTCATCTGCGGAAGCGTTGAGCGGAAAATTAACACTGAACGGCTCTACTTCCATGGCAAAAGTCTGTCAGGCACTCGGCGAAGCATTTTCAGCGAAATATCCAAGCGTTACGGTTGAAAAAGGCGGCACAGGTTCCGGTGACGCGGCGAAAGCGGTCAACGCGGGCACCGCACTCATTGGTGATCTTTCCAGAGATATGAAAGCAGAAGAAAAACCGGAAAATTATGAAATCGTTCAGATCGCCATTGACGGAATTGCAATTGCAGTGAACAAGGATAATAAAGTCTCCAATTTGACCAGTGACCAAATCACCAAAATCTTTACCGGTGTGATTACCAACTGGAAAGATGTCGGCGGTGCCGACCAGAAGATTACAGTGCTTGGCAGAGAAGCGGCCAGCGGCACACGCGATGGTTTTGAAACAATGTTTAATGCGTCAAAAAAATGCAAATATGCTGCAGAGCTTTCCTCAACCGGTGAAGTTGTTACAAAGGTGAGCAGCGACAAAGGCGCAGTCGGCTATGTATCACTTGATTCAGTCAATGACACCATTAAGGCAGTCGATGTTGACGGGGTCAAAGCCAATGAAGATAATATCGTGAATAAGAGTTATAAGGCACAGAGACCATTTATCGAAATCTATAAAAAAGGCACAGACAGCGACCTCGTGAAAGCATGGTTCGAGTTTGTGAAATCTGATGAAGGCCAAGCGGTTATTAAAAAGACCGGTCTGGTAACAGTAAAATGAGCACATCTATGATGAGCGCGGTCATCGCGCAGAAAAATCAAAAAAACAATAATATTAAGAAAGGCCTAGCAATATTGTTAGGCCTTCTCTCCGTTTTAGCGTTCTTTCTTCCATACATGCAGTTTGTCTTTAAAAACACCACATATGTCGTGAGCGGGTTTCAGCTTGCAACAATTAAAGGATTCCGGGTGATCGGTCCGGAATTGAGCGGTCTTGTGACGATTCCTCTTTTAACAAGGATTTCAGTGACCTTAGGCATTTTGCTTGCAATTGCCGGTATTGTGCTGCTCCTTTGCGGTAAGCCTGCTTTGGCTGGGATTGCGTATATTCTTTCCGGCATCACGCCGATGATTGTTTTGATCAGCACCTCAAGTATTCAAGAAGCCGTGACACAGCTTAATATCAGCAGAATATCAATCGATTACCTATGGCCGTCCATTTATGTACTGGTCGGAGGAATTATCTGCTCTGTTTTATCACTTTGGACGCAGGGGACGGAAAAACTGGCTGAATCCATTTTTCTTGTGTTCTCCTGTGTATCCGTCGGTTCGGTTATTCTGATTACCGTCTATATTTTTGCGGCGGGCGCTCCTGCAATCATACAAATTGGGCTGGGGCAGTTTTTGTTCGGCACCCAATGGAATGCGGAGGCGAATTTGTTTGGAATCCTGCCGTTGATTCTGTCATCCATTGCGGGAACAATCGGGGCAATCCTCATCGGAGTTCCGATTGGAATTTTAACGGCGGTGTTTCTGGCTGAAACGGCCAAACCTCAGGTGGCAAGGCTGGTACATCCTGCTGTTGAACTGCTCGCGGGAATTCCGTCCGTCATCTACGGGTTTTTCGGCATGCTCGTGATTGTTCCGACCATCCGCGATTTTCCCCCGTTCAAAGACAACACCATTGGGGACAGCCTGCTTGCCGCCATTATTATTCTTGCCATTATGGTTCTTCCGACCATTGTCAGCGTAACCGAAACTTCGCTCAAAGCGGTTCCTCAGGCTTATCGGGAAGCGTCCCTTGCATTGGGCGCAACTCAGACAACAACGATTTTCAAGGTGAGTATTCCCGCGGCAAGATCCGGCATTCTGGCGGGAGCCATTTTGGGTGTAGGCCGTGCGATCGGCGAAACCATGGCAGTGATTATGGTGGCAGGAAATGTCGCCAACATGCCGTCGCTTTTGGGTACGGTTCGGCTCTTAACTACCGGAATCGCCATGGAAATGAGCTATGCCTCCGGGCTGCACCGTGAGGCGCTGTTTGCCATTGGTTTGGTGCTGTTTGTATTTATTATGATTGTAAACATCAGCTTTACCTACATTTCCAAGAGGGGGGTGCAGATGGATGCCGAGTAGTTCTTTATACGGCAAAAAGAGACGCACCACGGATACCGTGCTGAAGGTTTTGATCAATGGGGCGGCGGCGATCACTGTGGTTACTCTTCTGGGAATTATCTGCTATATTCTCTTTAACGGGTTGCCCTACATTTCGTGGAGGTTTATTTCAACGTCCTATTCTGAAACCAATGATGAGTTAAAAGGGATTCTGCCTATGATCATCAACACGATGTATATTGTTGTGATTACGCTGCTTATCTCGGCTCCAATCGGAATTTCGTCCGCCATTTACCTTACTCAGTATGCGAAACAGGGAAAGCTCGTCAGGGCAATCCGCTTTACCACAGAAGTTCTTTCGGGCATTCCTTCCATCATTTTTGGCTTGTTCGGTTACACGGTATTTTGTATTTTATTCCGGTTGCAAACGTCTATTCTCGCCGGATGCCTTACAATGTCAATTTGTATTCTGCCGACGATTATCCGTACTACAGAAGAGTCGCTCCTCTCGGTGCCGGGTGCCTACAAAGAGGGCGCAATGGCGCTCGGTGCAGGAAAATTGCGTGTCGTCATGGGAATCGTACTGCCCTGTGCGATGCCTGGCGTGCTTACTGCCGTCATTCTGGCCATGGGCCGGATTGTCGGGGAAAGCGCTGCGCTTTTATTTACCTCGGGTTTGTCATACAATATGCCAAAAGGCTTTTGGAGCCAGATTTTTGCAAGCGGGCGCACGCTGACGCTGCACCTTTATCAGACGGCGCGGGAAGCCGCCTCCCCGGACGCAATGCACATTGCGTATGCGACGGCGGCGGTGCTTCTGATACTGGTGTTCCTGCTCAACCGGCTTGCAGGTCTGCTATCCAGAATGCTGAGGAAAGGATAGGAATATAAACATGGAAAGTAAAGTATCAATTCAGGATTTAAATTTATATTATGGCGATTTTCAGGCACTCAAAGGAATCAGTATGGAAATCCCCTGTAATAAGGTAACCGCATTTATCGGTCCGTCCGGCTGTGGAAAATCAACCTGCCTTAAAACACTTAACCGCATGAATGATATGATTGAAAATTGCAAAATTACAGGAAGGGTCACGATTGACGGAGAGGATATTTACGACCCCCGAACCGATGTTACCCTGCTGCGCAAGCGTGCAGGCATGGTGTTCCAAAAACCGAACCCGTTTCCGATGACCCTCTACGATAATATTGCCTATGGCCCGCGTGTGCATGGAGTGAAAAGCAAACAGAAACTTGATGAAATTGTGGAACAGTCATTAAAAAGCGCAGCGCTTTGGGAAGAGGTAAAAGACAGGCTCAAAAAGTCCGCTCTTGGTTTGTCGGGCGGCCAGCAGCAGCGGCTCTGCATTGCGCGTGCTTTGGCTGTGGAACCCGACATCATCCTGATGGATGAGCCGACCAGTGCGCTCGACCCCATTTCCACCCTTAAAATTGAAGATTTAATGGATGATCTGCGGGCAAAATATACGGTAATCATCGTTACTCATAACATGCAGCAAGCCGCGCGTATTGCAGACCAAACCGCGTTTTTTCTACTGGGAGAAATTGTAGAGTTTACCGACACGCTCACCATGTTCAACAATCCGACGGATGAGCGTACCGAGCGTTACATCACCGGCCGTTTCGGTTGATCTGTGTGCCGAATAAGCACTAATTCATACTAACAGAACCATTTTTCTCCCTTGCTAAAGGGAAATGTCACCGTAGTGGCAGAGTGATTAATATTATAGTCAGAACTGGAAATTATATTGATTTATATGTATAATACAAGGAGAGATTACAATGCCAAGAAAACTCTTTGACCGTGAACTGGCCGATTTAATTTCGCAGATGACCGATATGGGCAATACGGTTGATGAACGGATTGAGGGAACCATCGCGGCTTTGCGTACGATGGATCTTGCAAAAGCCGCCGAAATTGCAGGCAGCGACAATGAAATCGACCAGATAGAGCATCATGTTGAAAAGCTGTGCATGAACTTAATCGCGATGCAGCAGCCGATTGCCACTGACTTGAGAGTGATTGCCTCATGCCTCAAAATTCTGACCGATATCGAGCGCGAAGCAGATCAGTGTGCGGATATCTGCGAAATTCTCACAGCGGCGGAACTGAATACCAACAGCCTTGCCGTGGCTCATGCCGTTCAGATGCTTGAGGCTTCCCATGAAATGTTCCGGGGTGCAATGGACGTTTTCCTCAGCCGTGATGTGGAAGCCGCGCGTGAAGTATGCCGCAGGGACGATTATGTGGATGATATGTTTTCAAAACTGATTCTTGAGGTTTGCGGAATCATCACTGAAAATCCGCAGAATGTAATGCGGGAGGTTGACCTGCTTTTCATTTCAAAATATATTGAGCGCATGGGTGATCACGCTACAAATATTGCGGAATGGGTGATTTATATGGAAACAGGAGTTCATCCTGACCTTAATAAAAAATATTGATGGGAGAATAGCCATGGCATTGGTTTATATCGCTGATGACGAGCTGAATATTCGCAAACTGATCGCTTTCGGACTCAAGGACAGCGGCTTTGAAACTGCCGAATTCCCGGACGGCGCACAGCTTTTGTCTGCCGTGAAGCAGCGTGCGCCGGATGCGATCATCCTTGACTGGATGATGCCGCAGCCGGATGGACTGGCGGTGTGCCGCATGCTGCGTGAAAACGAAACGACCCATGCGATACCGGTTCTAATGCTTACTGCCCGCGGCGAGGAAATCGACCGGGTAATTGGCCTTGAAATTGGCGCGGATGATTATATTGTAAAGCCGTTCAGCATGAAAGAGCTCTGCGCCCGCGTGCGTGCAGTGCTTCGAAGAACCGGACGTCAGGAGGAAACTGCGGAAAAAATACTCTCAATCGGCAATTTGAGTGTGGATATTGTCCGCCATACTGTCAGAAAATCGGAAGATCTGGTGGAGCTCACCGCAAAAGAATTTGATCTGCTCGTCATGCTGATGAAGAACAGAGGCAAGGTGCTGACCCGCAACACTCTGCTGGATAAGGTTTGGGGTGTGGAGTATTACGGTGACACCAGAACCGTTGACGTGCATGTGCGCTACCTGCGTCAGAAAATTGAGGATAATGCCGATGAACCGGTTTACATACAGACCGTGCGCGGAGTAGGCTATAAATTTACGGAGCTTTAGGAATCACTGAAAGTCATTCAAGCATATCATCCCGGCGAAAGACGGGGCGGTATGATGGGTACGAATAGGAGGCCGATTATGAAAAAAAAGTTAATGATCTGTAATGCCGCGATTATTATAGTCGGCTTTGTTGCGGCTTTTTTACTCTCCGCCCTGCAAGTGCAGCAGCAGTACAGAAGTGAGTTTACGAAACGGCTTGATACTGCACTGAGCATCCTTTCTACCCAGACTGAAGAAATTCGCGGAAATCCTCAGGCTGTCGCCACTGATGTGGGGACTCAGCTTACGCAGGCTGGGCAGCAAATGAGAATCACCATCGTGGATCTTAGTGGTAAAGTCACCGGAGACAGTTCTGGAGAAGAAATAGATCAGAATCATTTAAACAGACCGGAAATTCAGCAGGCACTAAAAAGCGGGCGAGGTTATAGCACGCGCCTGAGCGCGAGTGTGAACCAGCGCTTTTATTATGAAGCCGTGTATATCAAAAATCAGTTCTTTATCCGCGCAGCACTGCCTACCGCTAATCTTGACGCGGTAATCAGCAGACTTTGGTTCATCGCATTTTTGAGTATGTTTTTAGGAATTGCGGTTGTGAGTATTGTGACCGGAGTTTTGGTTTATCATGTAACGGAACCTCTGAATCAACTTACCGCTGCTGCGGGGAATATTTCAGACGGTGATTATTCAAGCCGTGTCGAAGGAACCTATCAGCATGAAATCGGTCAGTTGGCGCGTTCATTCAACACCATGGCGGAAAGTATGGAAACTGCTGTTTCCCAGCTGAAAAACAAACAAAACCAGTTGGAAGGTGTACTTCAAGGTATGGCCGACGGGGTGCTTGCCATTAATGACCAGAATGAAATCCTGTTTTTTAATCAGAGTGCACGACGTCTGCTCGATAAACCCAACTTAAAGAACGGTGGCAGGCTTGAGGGCAGCTTACTGATCAGTAAAATCGCGAACCTGATGAAGTATACCATTGAACACGCCGAAGCAAAAAAAGAAACAATTGCGGGCGCCCCGAATGAAAAGCAGTTTATGGTTTATGCTTCTCCGGTTGACGGGCAGGAAGTATCTGCACTGGCTGTAATTACCGATGTAACGCGGATGCGCAGGTTGGAACAGATGAGAAGCGAATTCGTGGCCAACGTGACCCATGAGTTAAAAACGCCGCTGACATCTATTCGCGGAAGCATCGAGCTTCTAAAAAGCTCCGACCGTGATGAAGACACCCGTCGCTATTTTTATGATGTACTTGATATTGAAGCGGAGCGGCTCCACCGACTGATTGATGATATGCTTGTACTCTCTCAAATTGAAAATGCGAAGGAAGATTCGACCGTCCGAAGGTGCAGCGTGAAAGAGGAATTGGCAAATTGCGTGGAGCGGCTTGGCCCTGTGGCGGAAAAGGCCGGAATCAAACTGATTCTTGAGGCCGACAGCAGTCTGTTTGTTTCCTGCTCACCAACCAGATTTCAACAATTGTTCTGTAATTTGATTGAAAACGGAATTAAATATAACAAACCGGATGGCAGTGTAACCATCGTTGCACAGAAGCAGCGCAAAACGGTGCTAATCCGTGTAAGAGATACCGGAATCGGTATTGCTCCAGAACATTTCAGCCGCTTGTTTGAGCGCTTTTACCGGGTGGATNCCAGCCGCTCGCGTGAAATTGGCGGAACAGGGCTCGGACTTTCCATTGTAAAGCATCTCGCTGCGCTTTATGGAGGGGAAGTCGGTGTGGAAAGTGAAGCAGGAAAGGGAAGCACGTTCAGCGTGTGGCTTCCGCTGCTGCTGAATGAAACGCCGCAGACCGCGGTGCAGCTTCAATGAAAGGAATTTGGCATGAATCAATTTCATGGCATAAATAAAAACCGTTCCTATTTTGAGGGGTGGTACTTCAAGCATCAAAATGAAGGAAAAACGATTGCATTCATTCCGGGCGTAAATTTTGACGCAGAGGGTAAAAAATCATCTTTTATTCAGGTGATAACCGATCAGTTATCTGCTTGTGCTAACTACCCGTATTCTGACTTTCACGTTTGCCCGCGAAAACTTGCCGTTCGTTTAGGACACAGCAGGTTTAGTGAACGAGGCGTTAAAATTGACATTGATACTCCTGCGGTCAAATGCAAAGGAGCCATCACATACGGCCCACTCAGGCCTATAAAGTCTGATATTATGGGGCCGTTTCGCTTTGTTCCGTTTATGGAGTGCAACCATGGTGTCATCAGTATGAAGCAGAGTCTAAATGGTTCCCTGAAATTGAACGGTACGACCATTGATTTTGATGGCGGCACAGGTTATATTGAAAAAGATTGGGGCAGTTCCTTTCCGAAAAGTTACCTATGGACGCAATGTAACCACTTTTCCGATGCTTCCTGCAGCATTATGGTTTCGATTGCAGACATCCCGTTTATAGGGTTGAATTTCCAAGGCTGCATCGGTATTGTTCAGTTTCGCGGGCAGGAATATCGATTCGCTACCTACAGCGGAGTTCAGATTATACGCAGCGATGAAACCGGATTTATTCTGAAGCAGCGGGATTGTCTTCTGGAAGCGGACCTTTCACTCAATTCGGCGCAAAAGCTATTCGCCCCGAAAACGGGCACGATGTCGCGCGTTATCCGTGAAAATCCATCCTGCCGGGCGCGTTTCCGCTTTTACCGCGGCGGCATATTGTTGTTTGATTTGCAAAGTGACGATGCAGGGTTTGAATACGTGGAATATAGTCGACTAACTGCAAAAACGTCCTGATATTTGCGAGGATATTTTTCGTGATGCAAGGCGGATGACGAGGAGGACAACGCAGCAGCACGGAAAATAGACCACAAAGATGGGTTGGTTTGAAGTTAATCGACTATAACTTTATGTAGACCGGGCGGGGTTTGAGCCCCACCCTAACAGGGTAAATATCCATGCACAAGGCACGTTTTTTTAAATACGATATTTGCCCTGCCGCTACTATCATGTGCAATTCATTAGAATCTATGACTGCTAAATTTTGCCGCAAATACTTTGAACGTAATCGTGCATTTCCTGCTTTGAGCTTATTTGATGTGTGTGCTTGATAATTTGATCCTGCTCTTGTTCAGGCAGTGCGCTGAAAGACTCCATCGCATTTGGATTCATTGCAAGAGCCATGCCAAATCCAACTGGAAGATCACCCATAAAAACACCCCTTGATTAGTTTTTACGAAAGCAAAAAATTCATTCTGCCAAAATTTGTTTTATAATTTTTATCAGGCGGGGAGGGGGACAGGAGAAAAGTCTTCCGTTTATAAAATAAGTTGACATAGTATATATGCTTTTGTTCTGATTGACTTGAAGCGGAAACTGTGATAACATAGAAACAATTAATAAAGCCATGAAGACTTTATCGCCACCCGAAATTTCCTTTGATTTAAACAAACCCATGAAGGGCGCTGATTACAGGCCCAACGTGGGCTTTATTTTTGGATGGAGGTAGTTTTCATGCATATTCCTGATGGGTATTTAAGCCCGGCAACAACAATCCCGGTCTTCGCAGGTATGGTGCCGGTGTGGGGCGTTGCGTTCAATAAGGTGAAAAAGACGTTAAGTAAAAGAAGAGTTCCTACTCTTGCGCTTTGTTCGGCATTTTCCTTTTTGATTATGATGTTTAATGTACCGGTGGCGGGCGGAAGCTCGGCGCACGCGGTGGGGGCGGTTCTTATCGCGATTCTTCTCGGCCCGTGGGCGGCGACGATTTCGGTATCGACGGCGCTGTTGATTCAGGCGCTCGTTTTCGGTGACGGCGGAATTATGGCTTATGGAATTAACTGCTTGAACATGGCGGTTGTCATGCCGTTTACAGGGTATTATATTTATAAGCTGATTAAAGGAAAAGCGGAACTTGGAACCGGACGGAGTCTTGCGGCAACCTTTATCGGCAGCTATTTCGGCCTGAATCTCGCGGCGTTTCTTGCTTCGGTTGAATTCGGAATTCAGCCGCTTTTATTCAGGGCGGCGGACGGCACGCCGTTGTATTGCCCGTATCCGCTGTCTGCGTCCATTCCTTCCATGTTATTTGCGCATGGACTCATTGCAGGCCCGATCGAAGGAATCATTGCCACATCAGCCGTTGCGTATCTTTTGAAATATGCTCCGCAGTTGTTTATGCAAAATCAGTTGGCGAGGATGGAAGAACCTAAAGTATCGTTCCTGCAAAGATTTAAAGCAATTTTGATTCCTTTGGGTGTTCTGGTGATTTTAACACCCCTTGGTTTGATTGCCACTGGTACCGCATGGGGTGAATGGGGTGCTGATGATATCAAGGCACAGCTTGGCTACATCCCACAGGGATTTGCAGCGATGGCCGACAAATGGAACGCTATCATGCCGGATTATTCGCTGCCTGTGCTGGGCGGAGGGCAGGCCGGTGCGGTGACCGGATATATTCTGTCTGCCATCGTCGGTATTTTGTTGATTTCCGCCTTGATATTTTTTACTTCTAAGATGGTAATAAGAGCGCAAAAAGAGAATGAAGAAAGCTGAGCAGTAATCTTTTATTGCGGAGGGAGGCATTGCTATATCATATCATGACCGAAAAACAGTATTTCAATTAGACCATGCCGTATTTGCCTATCCGTATGATGATCCGGTGCTGAAAGACCTTTGTCTGCGGATTCGCGAAGGTGAAAGACTTTGCATTCTCGGCGCAAACGGATGCGGAAAATCCACCCTGCTTAAAATATTTGCAGGACTGCTTTTGCCGCAGAAGGGAACTTTTACTGCGTTTGAAAGTGAAATGTCTGAGAAAAAACTGAATGACGACAGTTTTTCGAAGACCTACCATAAGAGGGTGGGCTTCATTTTTCAGAATTCCGACGCGCAGCTTTTTTGCAGCACTGTAGAAGAAGAAATTGCTTTTGGACTGCTGCAGCAGGATTTTACGCAGGACGTTGTAAAGCAGAGAATTCATGACGTCGTCCAGATGCTTGATATTGAGCACCTTGTCCATAAACCCCCGTTCAAACTGAGCGGAGGAGAAAAAAAGAAAGTCGCGCTGGCTTCCGTACTCGTTATGAACCCGGATGTGTTGATTCTGGACGAACCGACGAACGGCCTGGACCCCAGAACGCAGGTATGGCTCGTGAGACTGTTGAATTCCATCAATAAGGCGGGGAAGACGATTATTACTTCCACGCACAATCTTGACCTAGTCCTGAAAATTTCGGATCGTGCGGTTTTGTTTCATGAAGATCACACCATTGCCGCAGACCAGCCAACGAGCGAATTGATTAAGAACAGCGAACTGCTTCAGAAAGTAAATTTGGTTGATGAAGATTATCACATTTGAATGGAATATTTTACAGATTATGATATAATATGAAATATCATATTACGGATGGTGGTTAAATGCAGATTACGGTTGTTGACGGTCAAGGTGGGGGAATCGGCAAAACAGTGATAGAAAAGTTGCGTTCCGAGCTTGGTGACGAGATTCAAATACTGGCCTTGGGAACAAATGCGCTTGCGACTTCACTTATGCTGAAAGCCGGAGCCAATGAAGGGGCGACAGGAGAAAACGCGATTGTATACAATGCTCCGAAAGCGGATATCATCATTGGCAGTGTTGCAATCATTGCCGCGAATTCCATGCTTGGGGAAATGACCCCTTTGATGGCTAAAGCAATAGCAGAAAGTCCTGCAAAGAAGGTACTGATGCCTTTGAACCGCTGTCATATTTATATTGTAGGTGTGAGCCGTGAGCCGTTGCCTCATTATGTGAACTATGTTGTTGATTTTGTAAAAAACAGTATCAGAGGTGAATGATATGTGTGAAGCAAATGTATATCTGTTAGACGAAAAAGGAAACACAAATTTATTGCTTGACGCGGTAGATAAAATTATACCGCACGAGGATGATCATATTTATCTTGAAAATATTTATGGTGAGCGAAAGACGGTTAAGGCAAGAATTAAAGAAATGCATCTTGTCGATCATAGAATCATATTGGAATGAATACTGGCCGAATCTTCTCGCGGACAGTCCTATAGCAAATCCCGGTTTATAACAATGTTTTTCTTAAAAGCATTGTTATAAACCGGGATTTTTATTTGGTGTGCTTAAATTGGAATTAGTCATTATGCCCCGGATTAATTTTTTTGTAAATGAATCGACACAGTTCCGCAGCCGCGCCGCTGCCAAGGCCAATTGCCGCCCATGTAAATAATGACATCAGTCCGACTAAATCTCCCCACCCGCTCAAATCGCTTAAAAACATGCGGCTCATTTCAAAAAATCCGATTACTAACCCTGCAATAAAAAGCACAAAGGCTATTTTTCGCTTTAAGAGATACAGTGTAGATGAAACCACGCTAAAGATAAAAGATAAAATCAGATATGCGATGAGGTTTTGCGCAGTAATCGGATTACCCAATAATAGTTTAACGCCCGCAAGAAGTAAAATGAAAGAGGATATCATTACAATACACATAATAATCCAGAAATTTGTGTTCGCTTTTTTCATATAATTACACGCTCCTCTTTGCATCATCTTTTCTGTTTAACAATATGCCCAGCCTATTGTTATTTTAGTCCGGCTTTTTGAAGTCTGCCAAACAATCAGGTGAATTATAGGTGAAATTGTTTGCTGATTCCATCAGACATGTAGTCTGCCATCTTCAGCGATTGATTTTTAATACTGCCAAATAGTACAACATCAGCGGCGTATTGAGAGGAAAGCCGATAGGAAGCTTCGCTTTCTGTCATTCTTAAATGCTCGTACAGCATAGTCTGCCAATCCTGCTTGCTCCAGTTCGGGTTAATACGCGCCAGAAAATCAGCAAGATCATCGGCATTTTGACGCCAGTTTTTTCTGTCGGTTTCCACGGCACTCTTATTTCCCATTTTTGCGTCGTTCACTAGTTTCGCAGCGATTAAAAGATGCTCTGTTAATCGTTTTGCAAAATCCTTTGCTTTGTTATCACCGTAATACTTACGAAGTTCATTTGCAAAATCTCCGGGATTTTGCAGCAGCCGTCTTGTGACCGGTGGTAAATCTCCCAGGTTTGCTGCGGTGCTGATAATAAACAATCTCGTCCACATGATATGTTCTATCCAAAGTATCCTAAAAATACTAATTAAATTCTTCTCCCTGCTGATCTCGGCTTTGCCGCTGATTTGATTCATATCACAATTGCTCCTTTCATTATAATTACCGTCAAAAGTCACTGGAACGACGCAGATCAATTTTAACAGAGATTATAAATGCTTTGATATTATCATAATATGCGGCAATGCATTTTGAGCGCCAAGCAAATAAGGCGGAGCCTTTCGGCTCCGCCCGGTATTATTATTGATTGCTGTTGGTAAGGTTGGAACCATAATGGAACAGGCTTGCAAACGAGGTTACCCCGCTGGCTTGCTGGATAATCTCCTCCTGCACATTATCAGGCAGCAAGTCATAATATTTGCTCGCTTGCCCGTCCTGTTCAATCAAGCTGTATAAATCACCATATTGATTTTGCATAAATTCTCCTCCACCGTTAGTCTCTGCTGATTCCGTATGTTTAAAACGAGTTTGTAACAAAATTATTAAAAAAATGTTAGAAATATTACAGGAAATTAAAAGAAAAATGATCATTCTAATCTTTATCTAATATGAGCGATCAGCAGGAAGAATTCCATTGTAGAGAAGTTTATTATAGTCAATTACGATTTGAATTCAAACCAGTGGCTTTCATGCATAAAGCAATGAATTCCGACAGAGGAGGGGTCAAATATTTGTTTTTGTGATAAATGATTTTAAATTTGCGGTTAAACCTGATTCCGTTTACCTCTGTTTTACAAAGAATACCGGATGCAATTTCATTTTGAATTGCCATATTTGAAATTACCGAAATGCCAATGCCCTCTGCAACTGCCATTTTAATGGTATCTGCATTGTTGCAGGTCCAAATCGCTTTCCATTTTACTTGATGTGCCTGCATCATATCTTCAAAAGTTTTTCGGGTTCCGCTGCCCTTCTCACGGATGATAAATCCCTCTTCTTCCAGTTCAGACAGTTCAACAGACGCAACCCCGGAAAAACGGTGAGTTGCCCCGCAGATGAGCACCAGCTTATCGTCCATAAACGGTCTGCTTATAATATCCGGTGAGGATACCTCGCCTTCCACAAGCCCGATATCAATTTTATCGTAAAGTATCATGTTTGCAACTTTTTCCGTGTTGTCCTCGCAGACCTCTATTTCAGTTTGTGTATTCTGACGGTTATAATCAGAGACAAGTTTTGGCAAAACATATGCGCCAACCGTCACACTTGCGCCAATTCGGATCAGTCCATTGGTTCGCAGTGACTTCATGCTTTTTTCTACTTCGGCGTTCATGCTGATGATATGGCGCGCGTAGCTTAGCAGTTTGTCTCCTGCCTGTGTGCGGTATAGCTTTCTTGACAGGCGCTCAAAAAGCCTGACGTCATAGTATTTCTCCAGCTCTGCAATTGCCTGGCTTACTGCAGACTGAGACATGTATAACTCTGCTGCTGCGGCTGTCATATTCATCGTGTCGCACACGGTGACGAATATCATAAAGTGTCTTAAAGTCAAAGTTCTTTCTCCTAATATAACTGAATAGTTATTGATATAATAAGATAATAATATTTTACTTATTAATTGTCAAGGAGTATTATGGACAAAGAAAGAGGGGAAATCATTTGAAAAAAATAACTGACAAATTGCCCGGAATATTGCTGGCAGCACTAATTGCAGTTCCGGCCTGGCTGATTGGGAAAGCAATACCCATTATTGGCAGTCCGGTACTCGGAATCCTGTTCGGAATGATTTTGGCATTTTGGAAAAGACCCGAAGTATTGGATGACGGAATAAAGTATACTTCTAAAAAATTATTGCAGTATTCTATTATCTTATTGGGTTTTGATATGAATTTGTACAATGTTTTCAAAGTCGGAAAGCAAACCCTTATTCTGATGATGTTTACATTGACAGCAGCATTTCTGACTGCTTATGTGGTGGGCAAGCTTTTGAAAATCGACGGAAACACAGCAACTCTCATTGGCGTAGGGTCTGCGATTTGCGGCGGTTCCGCAATTGCGGCCGCCGCGCCGGTGATTCATGCCGACGATGAAGAAGTGGCTCATTCCATCTCAACCATCTTCCTTTTTAATGTAATTGCAGCTTTTTTGTTTCCTTTCCTCGGGCATGCTCTTGGCATGAGCGATCAAAGCTTTGGCCTTTGGGCCGGAACTGCGGTAAACGATACGTCGTCTGTCGTGGCAGCGGGCTATTCCTTCAGCAATGCGGCAGGTAATCTCGCGGTGATTGTTAAGCTGACGAGAACCTTAATGATTGTACCTGTCACACTTGTTTTGGCATTGTATACCTCTAAGAAATCGGCCGGAAACAAGAAAGGAAGCTATGATCTGGTCAAGATTTTTCCGTGGTTTGTACTCGGATTCCTTGCAGCTTCCATTATAAATACCTTCCTTGTCATGCCCGCAGGTATGAGCAGCTTTTTAGCCCAGGCAGGTAAATTTGTCATTGTTATGGCGATGGCGTCGATAGGCCTAAACACCAATATAGTGAAACTTGTAAAAAATGGATCAAGACCGATTATACTTGGTTTTCTGTGTTGGCTGATGTTATCAATCACCTCACTCGGTGTGCAATTTGCAATTTTAAAAATATAGTTTTACAAACAATAACCGGCCTCCTACGCATTTCGCGAGGAGGCCGGTTTGTTGTTATTTGTGTCCGCCCACGGTTTGATATGGCCACGATTGAATGCCGCCCATATTGCTTACGTTCAGGTATCCCATTTCTGCGAGCTGGCCGCAGGCCGATGCGGCACGTCTGCCGCTCAGGCAGTAGACAATCAGTTCTGCGCTTTTATCTTTCGCTATTTTTGAAATCCCTGTCTGTAACTGATTCAACGGCAGAGAGATACTTTTCGGAATATGAACCTCTGCATATTCCTCCGGCGTTCTTACATCAATCAGAAGAACATCCTTATCGGTGTCAAGACGCTTCTTAACCTCGCTCTGATCTATATCGTTGTAATCCTTTTTTTTAAACAATCCGTTAAACATGATAATCCTCTTTTCTTTTGTTTTCTCTTGTAGTATATCCTGATTAATCATATTTTTCAGTAACTATGTCACAATATATATCAAAATGGAACTACTTTGCTTCGGAAACTGCTTTTTGTGCAAAGGTGGTATTTACTACTTTATCGTAAGGGACATTCTTTGTAAGTTCTCCTGCCTGTGTCATAATTTCCTGTAAGTGCGTAAAGGGTTCCTGATTCAGAACGGGAGTGGGGCTCCAAACGCCAATATCTTTGTACCGCTGAACAACGGTAGTAAGAAGCTTTGCGTCGGTATCGGCAAAGGACGGCTTAATCACTTTGGAAATTTCGGCGGCGCTATGGGACGCAACCCATTTTTGACCCTTATAAACTGCGTTTGTAAAGCGCTGGATTAAATCCGGATGGTTTTCAATGTAGCTCTTTTTGGCACAATAACCGGTGTAGGACATTTCTCCGCTTTCCTTACCAAGTGAAGCAACAATATACCCTTTGCCGGCAGCTTCCATCATGGATGCGGTTGGCTCAAACAAGGCGACATAGTCACCGGTACCACTGGTAAAAGCTCCAGCCATCAAGGCGAACTGGATGCTGTTGTCCAGTTTTGTATCCTTATCCGGGTTTAAGCCATTCTTGCGGATGACATATTCCAGCGTCATATACGGTATGCCGCCTTTGCGGCCGGGCAGAACCACTTTATTGCGGATTTTATCCCATGTAAAATTAGGGTCGGGCTTTCTTGCGACAAGGAACGAGCCGTCACGCTGGGTTAATAATGCAAATACCTGTGCGTAATCGGTTTTACCCTCGTTGTAAACATAGATTGATGCTTCCGGACCTGCGAAGCCAATGTCAATTTTGTTGGATAATACGGCCGACATTACCTTGTCTGTGCCCTCGGCATTAGAAAGGTCAATTTGAATGCCTTCTTCTGTAAAATAGCCCAAATTGATTGCCGCGTACTGAGGTGCATAAAAGATGGAATGAGTTACTTCGCAAACGGTAACTTTATCCACAGCGTTTGTCTGCTTTGCGCCGCAGCCTGTTACTAGGGTCAGCAGCATCGCAATGCATAGGGAAATACCTAAAAGTTTTATTGGTTTTCTCATACTCTTTACCCCTTTCAGATTATAATTAAAATAATTTACAGATCGGATTTCAGACTGCTAAGATTAAGTGATTTTCAGTGCCCATACCATTTTGTAACCAGTTTTTGCAGAAGTACGACGGCCTCATACATCAGCGCGGCCACGATGGAAAGGATGATGACGCTGGCCATCACCAGATCCAATTTAAAAACCTGACCGCCGTAAACAATCAGGTAACCCAACCCTGCCTTTGACACGAGGAACTCTCCCGCAATCACGCCGACAAGAGAAAGGCCGATGTTGATTTTCAGAGAATTAAACAGGGTGGTAATGTTATAGGGAAATACGATTTTAGTAAAAATCTGTCTTTTGGTTGCGCCGAAAGTAGCTGCCATTTTAATGTATTCTTTATCGGTGTTTCGAAAGCCGTTCAGCATCTCGAGTACGGTAACAATTAATGAGATTGCCAGCGCCATAAAGATGATTGCTTCCGTTCCTGCCCCGACGATTACAATAATCACAGGCCCAAGCGCAATTTTCGGCAGACTGTTCAGAACGACCAGATAAGGTTCGCTTACTTTTGAAATGAAATCGCTCCACCAAAGGATTACGGCCAGCAGTGTCCCAAAGATTACACCGAGAAAAAAGCCAACCAGTGTTTCGTAAACGGTGACGCCAATGTTCATCAGCAAGTCGTTTTGCGCCATGTTGACATAGGTCTGCCAAATGCGTGAAGGCTGGCTCAAAATAAAACTGTCAATCCAGCCCAACCGTGCTGAAATTTCCCATTGGGCGATAAACAGAATTAAAATACCGATCTGACAGATCAAGATGATCCTTTTTCGCTGTTTCTTCTTTTTTAAATATTGATCCCGTTCCGGCGAAATATCCGGTTTATTCATCGATCACCAGCTCTTTCCATATATGGTCAAAATAGTAACGAAATTTCGGGCTGTTTCTGCACGATAAAGGGGTTCTGCTCTTATCTTCAAAATTGACCTCTAAAATTTCTTTGATTACAGCGGGTCTGGCGCTGAGAATGATTATTTTATCTCCCATGCTGATACTTTCGGGAATATCGTGGGTAACCATGATGGTCGTTATATTTTCCTGCTTTAAAATCCGGTAGACATCGTCGGTGACAGTAAGCCTTGTTTGATAATCCAGCGCGGAAAATGCCTCATCCAAGAGCAAAATGTCAGGGTTAATCGCAAGAGTTCGAATTAATGCTGCCCTCTGCCGCATTCCGCCCGAAAGCTGAGATGGGTATTTATCCTTAAATTCGTATAAGCCATAGGTCTTTAAAAGATGGGTCGTCCGGCTGGTATTTTCAGGGGACATCATATGACGGACTTCCAATCCAAACATCACGTTACTGTAAATCGTTCGCCAATCTAAAAGATTATCCTTTTGAAGCATATAACCAATATGGGCAGAGACTCCTTCAACCTTTTCTCCTTTGACAATGACTTCGCCCGCTGTTGGCTTCAGCAGCCCGGCAATAATTGAAAGCAGGGTGGATTTTCCGCAACCGCTGGCACCTACAATACTGATGAACTCACCTTTCTTTACACAAAAACTGATATTTTTCAGTGCTGTTATTTCACCGTTTTCTGCTTGGTATTTTTCCTCAATGTTCTGTACGTTCAGTACGTCCAACCAGCATCACCTCATTAATTTTTAATCACCGGGAAGATAAAACGGAACCGCTTTCGGCTGAAAATTCTACAGGTATTCTGCTTTTTTAACAGTCGGCTATCGATTTGTTCTATTCTGCTGTTATAAAATATGTTAAGAAGCTATATTTGGTGAGAAACCAGAATAAAACAGCTGTCGCTCTTAGTGGCGGGAGCACAGCGATAATTAATGCAGAGGTCTGTGAGTGGGTTTTGGTTAAAAAGTAATTTCTTATAAATTTCAAATTATCTTCACGATGGCTTCACATTAGCCATCTATACTAATATTATTCCAATAAGAGATTGATCAACATTCCTTAGAATAGATCACTGTCAAATGCCTATTCGAACAGACGGAATACCGAGCGGATAGGCTGGCAGACCAATTACAAGTTCCTCTTTTGAGGCTTTATATACGCTTTTTCATATTTCCTTCCTAAAAAAACTGCCCTGAATAAGGGCAGTTTTTTTATGTCATTGTTATTTTCATAAATTCCGCAAACACTATGTGCGGAGGTGAATGTTATTTTCGACAATATTTTTTTAGGATATCCGATTGCACTGGGCACGCTGTTTGACCATGACTCGGATTTCAGAGATTATTTTTTGTCCCTTCCCGAAGAAACACAAAAGGCTTTAATCAATGAAAGTATCCATTCCGCGAATGATTTGCATGATTGTGTTGAAAAATTCCAAATGAAAGAATAAGTTAATAATACGAATTCCAAAGTTAATTACAGATTTCTTCTTAATTAACTTTAATAAAACTGCAGAATACCGTCAAGCCTAAAGCTGGGCGGTATTTTGTATATAGAATCAATTTTAAACAAAGCCCAACCCCTTTTATAATCAAAATAATTATTTTATTATAAAGTAATATTATGGTATAATAGCTATATTGTAAGATTTGGATGAAGTATATAGACTAGAATTATAGCGGGAACAGAATCGAAAGGGACTCAAAATGGAACTTAACAAAAGCAACATGAAGAAACTGATGCTTCTCATTGCCTTTAGTATCGTGTTTTATCTGGCAGTAAAAAATATTTACCGTGTTTCCGATCTTACGAATTATATTATCGGGATATGTGAGCCGATTCTGCTCGGTTTGGCGATGGCATTCATACTGAATGTTCTGATGCGCCAGATTGAAGTGCGCCTGATGGCTCCGCTGAACCGTCGATATACGAAAAGGTGGCCAAAGGTGCGGAGGATGCTGAGCATCTTTCTGACATTGGTTTTGGTCGCCGGTATCATTGTCCTGATTCTGTTGATTGTTGTACCGGAGCTTGTTCGTACGATTACAAGTCTGACAAATCATATTCCCGGTTTTTTCAACGAACTCCAAATAAGCCTTACCAAACTCAGCAAGGCTTATCCTGCTGTTGGTGAATACTTCAGTAAGATTAATATAAATTGGTCCAATACCAGCCAGATGCTGGCAACCTATGGGCAAAACATTGCGAGTTCCCTCGTGGACTCTACGGTTGCTGTAACTACGAATGTGTTCCACGGGGCGATTACGCTCGTTTTGAGTTTTGTGATTGCAATTAATATTTTGGCGCAAAAAGAGAAGCTGCAAGATCAAATAAAAAAAGTTCTGTATGCCTATTTACCTCATAAGCACACAGAAGCATTCCTCCGGCTGTGCAGTCTTACAAACAGCGCTTTTTCAAATTTTATCGCTGGCCAGTGTACGGAAGCCTGTATCCTTGGCACGCTCTGCTTTCTTGGCATGAATATTTTTAGTTTCCCATACGCACTGCTTGTGTCGGTGATTGTGGTGTTCATGGCACTCATTCCGATTTTAGGAGCATTTTTCAGTACTGTGATCGGTGCGCTGCTGATTTTGATTGTGAGCCCGATTCAGGCCATTTGGTATATTGTGTTTTTTGTTGTCCTCCAACAGCTGGAAGGCAACTTGATTTATCCGCGTGTAGTCGGTTCCAAAGTCGGGCTTCCAGCGCTCTGGGTGCTAATCGCTGTGACCATCGGGGGAAATGCCTTCGGTGTGGTAGGTATGCTCATTAACATTCCGATTTTCTCTGTTCTGTATGTCCTTCTGCGTGAAAATGTGGACAAGCGGCTGAAAAAGGCGAAACTTCAAAATAAGCCAATGGATGAGGTATAAAAATATCATGAGCAATTCCCCGCGAAAAAATCACATTCGGGGTGAACTGGTACATTGATTCTGCAAAAGCAGAGTATAGAATACACCCGAAGAACTGTCAGTGTCAGTTCCTCGGGTGTATTCTTGTGTTGCACGATAGGGGTCGGATTTGAATGGACGTTGGGTTTATAAATTGTTTTTTATTTATAAGAATAATTTGCAGCGATATGAACAGTTTCAGAGTGAATTTTTCTTTTAAAATCAACAAATACTCGTATTGACGAATAACCAATATTTCAGTTATAATGTTCTATGTAAAACTGTATTACATAGAACAGTGTGGTGAGATATAAAATAAAAAGGAAGTGCGGTATGGAAAGAATTTGGATTGGCTTTGAACTTCGCTCTCTGAACAACCTAATCCGGCGCTATTTTGAATTTTCCTCCCACAGAAAAGAAATTGAAACTATCACCGGCAACAATGGGTGGATTATCGGCTATCTTGCCGAAAATGCGGACAAAGATATCTACCAAAAAAATGTGGAAGAGTACTTTACCATCGCCCGTTCCACAGCGTCGAAAGTACTCAATCTGATGGAGCAAAAAGGGCTGATACAAAGGCAGGCAGTCGCTCAGGACAAACGCTTGAAGAAGATTGTTCTAACCGAAAAAGCCTGGAAAATCAAAGGACTCATGAGGGAGGACTCAGACAAGATGAATCGAATCCTGATAGACGGATTCACGGATGAAGAAGTGAGCACGCTGAACTCATACATTCAAAGGATGAAAGAGAATATATCCAGTATTAAGCCTGCCCTCCAATAAACATGCAGCATAACGTTAAGGAGATTTTTTATGATTAGTAAACTTCTGGCCAGCGTGAAAGAATACAAAAAAGATTCCATACTTGCCCCGGTATATGTGACCTTCGAATCGATCCTTGAAATTGTCATTCCCACGCTGATGGCATTTTTAATCGACGATGGAATCAGTAAAAAAAGCATATCAAATGTTTTATGGATAGGGCTTGCTCTCGCAGTATCCGCAATGGTTTCGCTGGTAGCGGGAATTTTTGCCGGCCGCAGTGCGGCAATTGCCTCGTCAGGCTTTGCAAAAAATTTACGCCGCGACATGTTCTATAACTTGCAAAACTTTTCTTTCTCCAATATTGATAAATTTTCGACCGCCAGTATCATCACACGAATGACGACCGACGTCACCAACGTTCAGAACGCGTATCAGATGTTGGTTCGCCTCGGTGTACGCGCGCCCATGATGATCTTGTTTGCGTTGATTTTTTCTTTCCGGATTGACGCTCATCTTTCACTGATTTTTCTTGCAACCATTCCGGTGCTCGGGATTGGTCTATTTATGATCATCTCGCATGTGCATCCGATTTTCGTTCGGGTATTCAGAACCTACGACAGGCTGAATAATATTGTTCAGGAAAACCTGCTTGGCATTCGGGTTGTGAAATCATATATCCGCGAAGAGCATGAAGAATCGAAGTTCGAAGGCATTTCCAAGTCGATTTTCCAGGACTTTACGAAAGCGGAAAAAAGGTTGGCGTTCAATATGCCGCTGATGCAGTTTTGCCTTTACGCCAGCATGCTTTTGCTCTCATGGTTTGGTGCCAGAGAGATCATAGCAAGCAACAACAATCCCGTGATCGGGCTTTCCACGGGGGAACTTGCAAGCCTGATTACTTATGCGCTCCAGATATTGATGAGCCTGATGATGCTTTCTATGGTATTTGTTATGATTATCATTTCCCGCGCGTCGGCAGAGCGTATTGTGGAAGTCCTGACGGAGGAAAGTGATCTGAAAAACGGGGAAAATCCGGTATACACAGTAAAAGACGGCTCAATCAACTTTGAAAATGTCACTTTTACCTATTCCAGAAAGGCTGACAAACCAGTCCTCGATGGGATTAACCTCTCCATCACGTCAGGAGAAACGGTAGGTATTCTTGGTGGTACCGGTTCTTCAAAATCGAGTCTTGTTCAGCTAATCCCGCGTCTTTATGACGCTGTAAGCGGAAAGGTAACTGTCGGCGGTGTTGACGTGCGTGATTATGATATTGAATCGCTCCGTAATCAGGTGGCAATGGTGCTTCAAAAAAATGTACTTTTTTCAGGTACGATCAAAGAAAATCTTCGCTGGGGCAATGAGAATGCGACAGAGGAAGAAATAATCCATGCCTGTAAGCTCGCCCAGGCTGACGGATTCATCAGGGAGTTTCCAGATCAGTATGACACCTATATTGAGCAAGGCGGCACAAACGTGTCCGGCGGCCAGAAGCAGCGGCTTTGCATTGCACGGGCATTGCTGAAGAAGCCGAAAATTCTGATTCTGGACGATTCCACCAGTGCGGTTGACACCAAGACTGACGGATTAATCCGCCAGGCATTTAAAAAAGAAATTCCGAACACGACGAAGCTCATCATTGCGCAGCGTGTTTCGTCCGTTCAGGATGCCGACAAGATTATCGTGATTGACGACGGTAAAATCAATGCGATCGGCACACACGAAGAGTTACTTAGTACCTGTGACATTTACAGGGAAGTCTATGATTCTCAGAATAAAGGAGGCGTTCTCCATGCCTAAAATGCCACTAAAAGATGACCAAAAGACGAACGGCGGGGCGGCTGCGGGCGGTAGGCCGCCGATGCAGCGTTTCAAGCCGGGTACAATCAAAAGACTGCTGTCCTATATGGCTACCTATAAAATTCAGCTGATTTTCGTTGTCATCTGTATCCTGATCAGTGCGGCCGCAGGCGCGGCGTCCTCTTTGTTTCTTCAGACTCTGATTGACAAGTACATTGTTCCGATGCTGGGTCAGACACACCCTGAATTCGCGGGACTGTTCCAAGCAATTCTTTTCATGGGCTTAATTTATCTCATAGGAGTGCTTGCTACATTGTTTTATAACTGGTCAATGGTTATCATTGAACAGGGCACGCTGAAGAGAATTCGTGACAAAATGTTCACGCATATGCAGTCTCTGCCGATTCGATATTTCGACACGCATACTCACGGCGATGTGATGAGCCGTTATACCAATGACACTGATACGCTGCGGCAGGCAATCTCTCAGAGCTTCCCGCAGATGGTTTCCTCACTGGTATCTGTGGCTGCGGCTTTTTTCGCAATGCTTTATCTCAGTGTCGGTCTTACCATTTTTGTTTCCCTGTTTGCTGTCTTTTTATTGAAGGTAATCAAAGCTCTGGTGGGAAGAAGCGGAACCTTCTTTATAAAGCAGCAGCAGTCTATGGGCGATGTGAACGGATATATCGAAGAAATGATTAACGGCCAAAAAGTTGTAAAAGTTTTCTGTCATGAAGGTAAGGCTGAGGAGGACTTTGACAAAAAGAACGAAGAGCTCTGCTACTGTGCAACAGAAGCAAATAAGTACGGAAATATCACAATGCCGATTATCGGTAATCTGGGATATATGCTCTACGTGCTTCTGGCAATCATTGGGGGCGCTGCAGGCATTGCAGGAATTCCTAATTTGAGCCTCACTGGGGTCAGCACTCTGACGATCGGTACGATTATATCTTTCCTGACACTATCCCGCGGTTTCATCAATCCAATCGGTCAGATTTCCATGCAGTTTAACATGGTGATTATGGCACTCGCCGGTGCATCAAGAATCTTTGACCTGATGGACGAAGAAAGCGAGCAGGACGATGGGTACGTTACGCTCGTTAATTCAAGAATAGAAGACGGCGAAATTAAGGAATGTGAGAAACGCACGGAAACATGGGCGTGGAAGCATCCGCACGAAGACGGAACAGTAACCTATACGCCGCTGCAGGGCGACATCCATTTCTACGATGTGGACTTCGGCTACAACGAAGATCATATCGTCCTGCACAACATTACGCTTTATGCAGAACTCGGCCAAAAGATCGCTTTTGTCGGAGCGACCGGTGCCGGAAAAACGACGATCACCAATCTGATTAACCGTTTTTATGATATTGCCGATGGGAAGATTCGATATGACGGCATCAATATCAACAAAATAAGAAAAGCAGACCTTCGCCGGTCGCTCGGCGTTGTTTTGCAGGATGTAAATCTATTTACAGGGACGGTCATGGACAATATCCGCTATGGCAAACTGGATGCGACGGATGAAGAATGCATTGCGTCCGCAAAGCTTGCAAACGCCGATGGATTTATCCGCATGCTTCCGCAGGGGTATAATACCGTGCTGGAAGGCGACGGCAGCGGCCTTTCGCAGGGGCAGCGGCAGTTGATTTCCATCGCGCGCGCTGCTGTAGCTGACCCGCCCGTCATGATTCTTGACGAGGCTACCTCCTCCATTGATACCAGAACCGAAGCCATAGTTCAAAAGGGCATGGATGCTCTGATGAAGGGGAGGACGGTGTTTGTGATCGCCCACCGGCTTTCCACCGTACAGAATTCTGACGTCATCATGGTGCTCGAACATGGTCGTATCATTGAACGTGGCAGCCACGATCAGTTAATCGCAGAAAAGGGAAAATATTATCAGCTTTATACCGGTGCGTTTGAACTAGAATAAACTCGTTTAAAATTTAAAAAAATTGGTAAAAAGAGCCACATGAATGCTGAACGGCCAGTGATTCATGTGGCTTTACTGCTGATTGTTCGGAAGTTCAGCAACAAATAGGTTGTAGGTAATTTCGCTGCATGATATAATAATCCGTACGCAATTTATGTTACTGGAGGATTTATGAGTATATTAGATGTTGAGAATGTCACACATGGGTTTGGAGCAAGGGAGATTCTGGAAAACGCTTCCTTTCGATTACTCAAGGGAGAACATATTGGGTTAGTAGGTGCAAATGGGGAAGGCAAAACAACCTTTTTAAATATTATCACTGGAAAGCTAATGCCGGACGAGGGGACGGTTTCATGGTGCAAGCATATTACAACAGGGTATTTGGATCAGTTTAGTACTTTGACAAAAGGTAAAACGATTCGCGATATTTTGCGGGATGCTTTTCAGCATTTATATGATTTAGAGCAGGAAATGCTGAGCATATACGAAAAAATGTCAGATTGTACGGAGGAAGAACTGTCTTCTTTTATGGAGGATGTCGGTGAGATTCAGGAGATATTGGAATATAACGGGTTTTACATTATTGACAGCAAAATTGAAGAATACGCGAACGGCTTAGGCCTTGGTGAAATTGGGCTGGATCGTGATGTGGACGAACTGTCCGGCGGTCAGCGTGCCAAAGTCCTTTTGACCAAGCTGTTATTGGAAAACCCTATGATTTTAATTTTGGACGAGCCGACGAACTTTTTAGATGAAAACCATATCTTTTGGTTGAAAAACTTTTTACAGAACTATGATAATGCGTTTATCTTAGTTTCTCACGATGTCGAATTTTTAAATGATGTGGTAAATGTGATTTATCATATTGAGAACGCAGTATTAACACGCTATACCGGAAATTATCATCAATTTATTGAGATGCATGAACTCAAAAAGCATCAAGTAGAACAGTCCTATGAAAAGCAGCAAAAGGAGATTTCTCAGCTTGAGACCTTTATTGCTAAAAACAAGGCAAGAGCTTCGACGGCCAATATGGCACGGTCACGGCAGAAAAAGCTGGACAAAATCGATGTAATTGAGTTGGCACGCGAAAAGCCGAAACCGTCATTCAACTTTAAAGCGGGAAGAACACCGGGCAAACAAATAATTACAGCGACGGATTTGGTTCTGGGTTATACAGAACCATTAACAAAGCCGCTGAACCTTTCTCTTGAACGCAATCAGAAAATTGCGATTAAGGGTGTAAACGGATTAGGAAAGTCAACCTTGCTAAAAACATTGATTGGGATTATCCCTTCCATTTTAGGTACAGCTGAGCTGGATCCATTTATTGAGATCGGCTATTTTGAGCAGGAAGAAACCGCTACGGATGACACCGCTTTACAGGAAATATGGAATGAGTTTCCCGGAATGACAAACGGGGAAGTCAGGGCGGCGCTTGCACGATGCGGATTAACAAATGAGCATATTACTTCACAAATGAAGGTGCTTTCCGGTGGGGAGAACGCAAAAGTTCGTCTGTGTAAGCTGATGCTGAAGGAAGTCAATTTACTGGTTCTCGATGAACCGACCAACCACCTTGACGTAGATGCAAAGGCCGAACTGAAAAAAGCAATCGCAGAGTTTAAAGGAACCGTCTTGTTGGTAAGCCATGAACCGGATTTCTACTGCGATATTGTTTCGGATGTTTGGAATCTGGAACAATGGACAACCAAAATAGTATAACACGGCAGATTTCTGTTTCTCACTCAACGATTAAAAATCAATCCATAGATACGGTCTAACCACAGATCAGGAAGTACTTCCATTGAGGCGAGCAGCTTTCCTGTTCCGATGCGGTATTTCAGTTTCGGATGTTTGGCTTCAACGGCCTTAACCAGTGTTTCAGCTACGCGCAGAGGGTTACCGCCTTTGTTGAGTTCTTGGGTCATCATTGGCTTCATCCGAGCAAGGACGTCTTTATGATAGGTAGTTTCTGACAGCATTTTTTCAAAGCTTTCGCTTGCCGTATCGAGTATTCCTGTTTTAAAAGCACCTGGCTGGATCTTAATAACAGGCACCCCAAGATGTATCAGTTCCCTTCTTAGGCTGTCGTTATATGCCTCAACCGCGTGTTTCGTAAAAAAATAGGGTGCAACAAAGGGCTGGGGCGTCATCCAGCCCGCTTCGGATGAACAGTTGATGATCCTTCCGGCACCGGCATAGATCAAATCAAAAAATATCCGGTTTACCCGTATCATGCCCATGATGTTGACGTCAATCAGTTTCTCAGCCGTACTGATGCAGTCTCCCTCCACCATGGAGCACATGGTGGTAAGACCTGCGAAGTTGATAACAGCATGAAGTTTCGTTGTATAGGTCTCTACCGTTCTGCGCGCCGCTTTCACACTTTCCGTATCCGTAATGTTGGTCAAAATTGGTATCACATTCTTTAGTTTCCCTAATTCAGCTAGCCTTTTTTCAGCAGTGCCGGCTGCAAAAACGGTATATCCGCGTTCCGACAGTGCCTTAACGCTGGGACTGCCCAGTCCACCCGTTGCTCCGGTGAAAAAAATGTAATCCATATTCTTAACCTACTTTCCAAGTTTAGTATTCCTTACATCTATCTGCTTTAAGCAATGATATTGTATCAGCAACGGTATTCTTCGGATATTTGGTTGTACCCTAAAGCCATAGTTGCCTTGTCATATGAAAAATTGTCATTGGTTTCCGCAGAGATTCGAGTTTAGTAAGGCATGTAACAAACCCGCATACCATCATGGTTATGCGGGTTTGTTTTGCAATTATGTTCATTTTTGAAGGATTTGTAAGTGAGTGTTAAATATCAATATCGACATCGACATCCGGAACCCCGGATACCTTCAAATACTTAGCCAGACAATTTACAATAAATGCATGGTCCTTTACATGCGGCAAATTAGAGACGGTAACGATTGCAACGATGCCGCCGTTCCTTAAGCGGATTGGAAATCCGCCGCCGCAAAAAACATATTCTGTGTAGCGCAAGCCTTGTACGGTAACATCCTCTTTTGTAATCTTTGATACCACAGTTGCGCCAAGTGAACTTCTTTCCGTCAGCGATACCGTGTTGAACTTCCTGTTCATCCAGTTTTCGTTGTTCAGATTTGTTTTTTCCGAAGCATACTGGAATATAATGTTACCGTTCAGTTTACGAATGCAGACCGCCAATTCAATGCCGTTTTGAACGACTTCCTCCACCATAAGTTTTCCCAAATTCCATGCATCCTGGTTAGTAAAATGTTCAAACTGCAGAATTTCTTCCTGCTTTAGGATTAATTCATTAACTGACTGATAGTCCATGTTACATTAGATCCTTTCCTTCTTAGCTTATAGCATCAACCGATAAATATTTGCCACATCATTCTCATTCAGTTTGACAAAACCGCCGATTGCTCCGCCGCGTCCATCCCCGTAGCAGGCCGAATGTGACATCTTTTCGATATCCTCTTTTTTTGCCCCAAGCTCTGTGAAGTTTAACGGCATGCCGATGGATTTCAGGAAATGTCTAAGCGCATCGATTCCTTCCTTAGCGGTATTTTCCGGGTGTGAAAAGTCCATCTGTCTGCCCCAGACGCGTACCGCAAGTTGAGCAAACCGATTCACATCGTGTTTCATATTGTAAGCCATCCACGCCGGAAATACAACCGCAAGCCCGGCACCGTGTGCGCAGTCGTAAGTCGCAGAAAGCTCATGCTCCATGTCATGGCTGGCCCAGTCCTGCACTCTGCCGACGCCGCAGGAATTGTTATGCGCCATCATTCCGGCCCACATGATATTCGCGCGTGCCTGATAATCATCTGGGTTTTGAATGGCACTTGGAGCCTCATGAACCATTGTCAATAAGAGTCCCTCAATCATTCGATCGGTTACCTCAACTTCTTGTGTAGTCGTAAAGTAACGCTCAAATAAATGCGCCATGATATCAGTTATGCCGCATGCAGTTTGAAACGGTGGTAGTGTCTGTGTCAGTTCCGGATTTAAAATCGAAAAGAAAGGCCGAAGCGCTTCTCCGCTGGCTCCGCGTTTATACATTCCGTTTTCATTCGTGATCACAGAATCAGGGGAACCTTCACTGCCCGCAGCCGAAATTGTCAAGATTGTTCCGATTGGCAACGCTTCGGTAACGTCTTTTCCTTGATAATAATCCCAGAAGTCACCTTCATAGGGTACGCCCGCTGCGATTGCTTTGGACGAATCTATGGTACTTCCCCCACCCACTGCAAGGATAAAATCAACCTTCTCTTTTCGGCATAAATCAATTCCTTCGTAAACAAGACCGCTTCTCGGATTTGGCTTTACACCGCCCAGTTCAACATACTCTATACTTTCTTCTTTCAAAGATGCTTTTACCCTGTCCAAAAGTCCGGATCTTACCACAGAGCCTCCACCGTAATGAATCAAGACTTTACTTCCTCCGAAGCGTTTTACATATTTACCGGTGCTGTTTTCCCCTTCTTTACCGAAAATAAAATATGTTGGAGCATAGAATGTAAAATTATCCATGTAATTACCTCTTTCTGTTTGCATTAATTGAATTATTTTAATTATAAACGGAGTAAATAATATTACAAGAAGGCACTTTTTTGTTTCTAATGCACCTAAAATTGCCTAAGGCATGTTTGAAAATGCACTGAGACAGTGCGAAGGAGTCAGAAGACCGTGAAATCAATGTATTAATACTTAATCTTTCTCACAATCACATTGCTTATTCAATATTTCAAATCGGTCGCCGGCGTTTTTTTCACCCCATTCACACATCAGTTCCAACAGGGGATATAACGAGCTCCCAAGTTCAGTGACGGAATATTCTACCTTGGGCGGCACGGCAGAATAAATGGTACGCGTAATTAAGCCATCCACCTCCATGTCGCGTAATTGCGTTGTTAAAGTTTTCTTAGGTATGCTTTTTACAAAGTTTTGCAATTCACCATAGCGCTTTGTGCCATCTTCTATTAAATAGTGTAAAATCAGCGGCTTGCATTTGCCACCAATCATTTTAAGAGTTACTTCCATTTCACAGGAAACTTTAATTTTTTCAGGCATCTCTGTTCTCCTATTCTTATTGCTGTTTCATATTTTGCGTTTAGCACTGTTAATTAGGCCGCAGCTCAAAAATGTTCCAAACTGCAATGTGTGGAACGTGTGGCTTTGTGATCAGTTCAACTTCAGTAATTTACAAACCGTGGCTAATTAAATTATGTATCATATCTATAAACAAGTCAACCTAAACTCCGCTTGATACAAGAATTTTATTAAGCAAGGAATGATGGAAGGCCAATACGATTATAGCTGCAAAGGAGGATAAATTCCACCCGCAACAACCGGAACACCGTATTCTTTGAATTTCTTTGCGATTTCAATTGCCCTTGGCATAACGTCTACCGTAACCGTGATGCCAACAATATCAGCTGGTTCCTCGTAATCAATTTCTTCAATGTTTTCATTTACAATGAATACCTTATGCTCTTTATAAAACATCTTTGCAATTGTCAGGAGTGCCAGCGAAGGTGCCATACGGGTCTTCAAATCCGTATCCATAGGTCTTTTATTCATTTTAGGCCGAATAAATTTAATGATCATAAGGCTCCTTCTATCCTTCTAAACAAATTTAATTTTCCGATAATGTTATTATACCTTAACGCAAATGTATTTTCAAATGGTCAGATATTGACAAGCTTTGATTCGGAACATCGGCGCCCAAATACGGAAACAAAAAAACCGCCTTAAAATAGGCGGCTTTCTGCTTGTTCGCGATTGAATTTCTATTTCTTATATGTCATTACAGTGGTCTGCCCACCTGTAACATTTCCGATTTCAAGACCTAAATTTCTAATATCATCCATATTGGTGATAATACAGGGGGAAATTGTTTTATATCCCTTCGCTTCAATGGCAGCAATGTCCATATCCATTAATTTATCTCCTGCAGCAACATGCTGACCAACTTCAACATGGCAGGTAAATCCATCACCGTTTAATCTAACAGTATCAATGCCAAGGTGAACGAGTATTTCCACTCCCTCATCACCTTCAATGCCAATGGCATGAAGCGTATGTGCAATTTGCACGATTGTCCCCGATATTGGTGAAAGCACTTCATTATTGCTCGGAATAATTGCAATTCCATCGCCTAAAACTTTTTCTGCAAATACGGGATCCGGTACATCGGTTATTGCAACCGCCTCTCCTGTCTGCTGAGCCATTACCTTGAGATTTCCTTTGCTGAACAGTCCCATTATAGACCTCCTGTTAGTGATTGTCGGAAAACCGAACAATGATTATTTACTAGAAATGGTTCCCTCCTCTGCAAAACGGAGGAGGGAACCATAAAGTACAGTTAAGCTGGTTGTCTGTCTTTGTTTGGAATAAATTTCTTCATCGCATCGACTAAAAGTTCCGCTTTTGTACCAACAATTATTTGAGTAACCTGTGTGCCGGCTTTCATAACCCCGGCAGCACCAAGTGACTTAAAGGTTTTGTCATCAAGCTCCTTATTGCTTACAAGTACCAGACGGATACGGGTGATGCAGGATTCAATTTCTTTAATATTCTCCGCGCCGCCCAGAGCCGCAATATATTTCTTTGCGATCTCGTCAAATCCTTGATCCTCAACCAATTGCGAGAAGCTTGAGGTTTCTTCGTCATCCTCACGACCCGGTGTCTTGATATTGAATTTCTTGATACAGAAAACAAACAGCAGAAAGTAAACCGCTGCGAATATCAAACCAATCGGGATGATCATCCATCCGTTTTTCGCTTTCGTCCAGTTGACCAGATAATCCACCAGACCGGCTGAGAACGTGAAACTGTCACGGATACCGAACAGGTTGCAAACAACAAGAGAGAGTCCGGTCAGAGCAGCATGCAGTACAAACAGAACCGGCGCAAGGAACATAAACATAAATTCAATTGGTTCTGTAATACCGGTTAAAAAGGCAGTTAAAGCAACTGAGAAAAGCGCACCGCCGATAACTGCTTTATTCTCTTTCTTGGCACAGACATACATGGCAAGTGCCGCTGCAGGAAGTGCAAACATCATAATTGGGAAGAAACCGGCAGTAAACATTCCGCCATTGGGGTCGCCGGCAAAAAATCTCGTCAAGTCGCCGGAAACCGTTTTTCCATCCGCACCTGTGTATGTACCAAAGGTGAACCAGACCGCTGTATTGATAACGTGATGCAAACCAAATGGAAGGAGCAAACGGTTCAGGAAACCATAAAGGAATTCGCCTGCGCCGCCGCTGCCGGTCATCCAGTTTGCCGTAGCATCCAAGCCTTTTTGGAATGTCGGCCATACGGTTCCGAGCAGCCCGCCCACCACAAGGGATGCGCCGCCGGTTACGATAGGAACAAACCTTCTGCCACCAAAGAAAGCAAGCCAGTCCGGGAGCTTTATGCTGTGGAATCTATTGTAGCAAAGACCCGCGATTACGCCCGCGATAATTCCGCCGAAATAAAGCATTTTGATATCCGTGATATCTTTTGGAAAACCGGCGGCCGGCATAAAGATACTGTGAACCTGTAGCGCATAGTTGACAGCCTGGCCGGCCGCGTTTAATACAAAATATGCAACCGCACCGGCTAATCCGGCCGCACCGTTACTATCCTCCGCAAGACCGACCGCGATACCGATTGCAAACAACAGCGGCAAATTGTCAAACAACGCGTTCCCTGAATTAGCCAAGAGCGGAATGTTGAGCATATCGCTCTGACCAAATCTGAGAAGGAGACCCGCGATTGGCAGGGATGCGATAGGCAACATTAGGGACTTGCCTAGCTTTTGCAGTGCTGCTAATACTTTTTGCATTTTGTTACCCCCAAATTAATATTTTTATCGAGTTCCCTCGAATGGATTACAATTGTTTCAGTCTTTCAATATCCACCGCAATGAACGCAATCGCGTCCTCGCTAAGTTGGATGTCCATTTCCTCTTCAACTAACTTTGCAACCTGTAAAGCCGTTATATATGAACCTGACATGTTTAGCCTGACCTGTTGTTTAAAGTTCATGGTAATGGGATTGTGGCGCGCAGACAGCGTAACCATACAGTGGATAGAAAGCAAAAAACTTTTTGCAGGGGCATGCATATTGTCCAGTTTTTTACCCATTGAATTACCGACCATGGTTAGAATTTCGCTGTAAACCCGTGTGCTTTTCATAGTTGCCCGGATGTGCTTCTTTTTACGGGCAGAGTAAAGATGCAGAGCGATAAAGCATGTTTCTGCATCGCCAATCTCCACACCGATACGTTCTTTGATAATTTCAGCCGCAATTTGTGCCATCTCGTATTCTTGGCTGTAAAGGATGGCGATTTCTCCGCAAAATGGGTTATCAATCGGTAATCCCATGTTCAAGCATTCAATTGCAAAGGTAATATGGTCAACCAAAGCATTGTAAAGATTGTCGTTCTCTATTTGGAGCCGTTCCCGCGCTATCTCCACAATTTCACGTGTAATCTGCTCAACTTTTTTTGTATCGCAGTCAAGCTGTTTCATCTTAACTGAATTGGCATTGTCATCAAGAATATAAAATATTTTCTGATCTTCTCCACAGTCCTTAATGACCTCGCCGGTATGCTTGCCGAAGCCGATTCCTTTACTCATGAGAACGACCTGATTTTTGTCCGGATCCTGTGCTAAAACTGCGTTGCTGTTAAATACCTTGACTACTCGGTAAACCATCTATATGACCTCCGCACCGTTATTGTATTATTTCGTATCGGCAGATGATTCTTCACAGATTTCAACTAAAAATCCATTTTTTACACATTTTATCCTGTCACTTGAATCATACGCAGAACGGCCAGATACCAATTCAATTTTCGTGATTGCTATCATCTAATATTGCACTACGCTAGATGTTTTTTTCACAAAATTCCTTAATCTTTGCACAGTCTGCTTTTTCATCCGGCCCGATAACTGTAAAAGTAATTTTATCGTTCATCTTAACACACAATCCCATAATACCGAATAACTTTTTGGCACTGGCTGTTTTATCATGAGCAGTTAGATTTATCTCAGAAGAGCATGATGAAACAAATTTCACCAATAATCCTGCCGGCCTTGCATGAAGTCCCAATTCATCTTTTACTACATATTCAAAACTTTGCATAAAATCACTCCTTAAAAAAATTAAAGGCATAAACAGTCATAAAATAAATTCATGAAAGTTTATGCCTGATCGAATCAGTTACACGCTTTTTATTTGGTTTAACTTTATTATAAAGACATTTAATAATTTGTCAATAGTAAATTAAAAATTTATACATATTTCACACACGTTACTTTAAAATGATGTATAAGATACATGAATCATAATGGTTTGACGCTGATATAGACTTTTATTACAAAGTGTGTACCCGTTTCGGACTATGTTGATGGCATCAATGGCCGGAAGCAGTTTTCTTAGCGGTTCCTTACAGATAAATCCATTGGTCACCACTAAATTTTAGTGCCGGGGTAAAACTGCCGCAATGGTTTATTTCATCTTTTGATACTGTTTTGGGGTTATTCCATATTTCTTTTTAAAAAGAGAAATAAAGTATGAAATGTTATCATACCCTAGGTCAAAAGCCACTTCTGTAACGCTTGCCTGTTTCAGCAGGCCTTTCGATTTCTCAAGTTTTATATTTGTAAGATACCTGTTAGGTGTCGTATTTGTGATCCTTTTAAAATATTGACAAAAATTAGCCTCTGACATATTTATATTGCAAGCTAACTGCTTAATGCTGACTGACTGTAAGAAATTATCATTCATATAACAGATTGCTTTATTGATGGGATTATCAGTTTGAAAGTTAAGTACCTGATTAGCATCTTTATTGCGAATGAGATAACAGACAAGTTCCTGCGCATACAAATCAATTAGAAATTTAGAATCTTCTTTCTTTTTTCGGGATTCAACAATAATTTTATTCAAAATAGTTTTGAGTTTCATATTTTTATATCCGACATAATAATTGTTATGTGAAAGCAGTCCATAGTCAATGGAGTATTCATTGCTCACCTTTTCGTTTACTTGCCTTATTAATTGTGTACTGAGTTCGAAAATTACAGCTTTTGTCGGTTGGATAATCTCAACCTGCACATTGAATTCGGACGGCAGCAGTACGTAACGGTCGGAATCATATTTAAATGTATCGTAATTATTAACTGAGACAAGCTCTTCGCCCTCAATAATCGTACAAAGCCTGATGTATTCATAGGACTTGTAAGTACCTTTGTAATTAACCGCAAGATCATAAAAAAACAATCTTATATAATCCGTTTCAAACCTGTCCATTAGTTCCAAAGATCGATTAAAACTTGAAAGCACAGAATCACCCTTTCAGAATGGTTCTGATTATACCAAAATATGTTAAATATAGGATTATTCTTTAACAAATTAAATAAATTTTCCGTATTAATATTCTGTCATTTTTGTTAAAATTAGATTAGAAATAATAATAAGATAACCTTATAATTTAAAGGCAGAACTTTTTATTAAAATTTGAAAAGAGATGTTGAAATGAAGGGAACAGTCAGCAACATTATGCTAAATGAACCGGATTATCAGAATTTACCAGATTCCTCTGGAGAAATGTACGGAAAATATCTTACCTTTTGGACGGACGACCAATTGTTTGGTATTCCAATTGCTGATGTTGAGCAGATTGTGGGAATTCAAAAAATCACCCCAATCCCCGAATTTCCAGAGTATGCAAAAGGAATTATTAATCTGAGAGGAAGTATCATTGCCGTTATTGATATACGGCTCAGACTGCACAAACAGGAAGTCCCCTATAATGAACGTACTTGCATTATCATTGTCAATATTCAGCAGAACTTGATTGGACTTATTGTGGATGCTGTAGATGAAGTGACAAAAATTGCGGATGAAAACATATCAGATCCTCCAAAGATGGCAACCGATGTTACCAACGACTATCTTACCGGTATAGCGAAAACAGAAGAGAAAGTGGTTTTACTGCTATATCCAGACAAGATTTTAAGGAATGAGGAAATTTCAGAAATAGCTCAACATTAAAATTAAAAGGGGTATCAGTATGTTAAAAAATATGAAAATTAGCAAAAAATTAATTATTACTTTTATGATGGTAACAATTATCTCCAGCATTGGAGGGATTGTTGGACTGTTAGCAACGGACAATATTGATTCCAAATATAGCAACGCTTTAATTAACTCCGCCTCTGACACCAAGAGTAATATAGTAAATTTCAATGCACAGCTGTCTACTGAAACAAATCAAGTACAAGTTATTATCATTTCAATCATCATTGTTTCACTTATTATTTCGACTATGATTGCAATAATGATAGCGCGCGGCATTAGCAAACCGGTCAATGAGATGAAAGAGGCTGCTCAAAGAATGGCTGAAGGCGATTTAAGCGTGCAGATCAATGTAGACTCAACAAATGAAATCGGACAATTGGGTGTTGCTCTTGCCCAATCTATCGCGACATTACATTCATACATAACTGACCTATCAGAAAACCTTTTCAAAATGGCACAAGGGGATCTATGCATTACCAGAACAGTGGAATATAAAGGGGATTTTATAGAGCTCGAAAAGTCGATGGCTAATATTGTCACATCTCTCAATGATGCACTAAGTGAGATTAATCAGGCTTCGCAACAGATCTCAGGCGGTTCCGAGCAAGTATCGAATGGAGCACAAGCTTTGGCGCAGGGCGCGACCGAACAGGCGAGTTCTGTTGAAGAACTTTCTGCATCCATTGCGGAAATATCGAATCATGTGAAAGAAAATGCGGAACACGCCACCAACGCAAACTTAAATGTTAAAAAAGTAAGCTCTGAAATAGAAATAAGCAACTCACATATGGCCGAAATGGTTACTTCCATGTCTCAGATTAATGATTCGTCAAGCGAAATAGGAAAAATTATTAAAACCATAGAAGATATTGCTTTCCAAACGAATATTCTTGCACTAAATGCAGCGGTTGAAGCAGCGAGAGCTGGTTCTGCGGGCAAAGGCTTCGCTGTTGTGGCTGACGAAGTAAGAAATCTGGCCAGCAAAAGTGCAGAGGCGGCAAAAGATA
>WSSedL1CaDRAFT_10000252_pt1 | contig 37334 bp, 26 predicted proteins | sample WetSurSL1Cattail_FD_9464 | JGI IMG/M metagenome (IMG submission 9464)
ACACCGTTAATACTCACCGGAAGAATATATTTCGGAAACTGGAATTGAACAATGTGCAGGAACTTATCAAATTTGCACTGAAAAATGGCTTGGTGGATTTGACTGAATATTATATTTAGTCTTTTGTTCTGATCTTTTCCGTATTATCTGTTATCAATTGTTTTTGTCGGCAAAAAGAAAGACACTTTCTTTTTATTTGAGCGTGAAGTGGGTTTCTTCCAGTGTTCTAACTATTTGTGTAATCCCCTTGAACATTCCATTTCAGATGTAATTTAGAGTTAATTGATTAAAATAGAACTATTTTCCTGCGAATGTAATGCAATGGGTTCAAATCCAAAAATAGAAATACACATTAGCTGGTTTCTCAATCTGCAGTGGTTCTGTGTTTTTATACAAAAATATATACCCTAAATAGGGTATATAAATACCATTTGAATGGGATTGTATGCATTGTTGAATTGCAGGAACTTTGCAATACAAAATTGAAACTCATATATCAAAAAATGAAAGATTGATTATAAACATGGGGTTTTAATAGTATTTAAAGAAAGGGTGAGCATGAATAAAGATGAAGATGATCAGCAAATTTTACAAGAGAGTTTCTTTCTTCTTAAGTTGAAAGAAATAGTTTTAATGTATTTAAAGCAAAGTAATCGAATGTGCCGATGTTGTTGTAACCAATAAAATCAGAAGAATAAAGCAACAATTAATCATATCACATTCAAAAAATATTACTATGACTTTAAAAAATAAACTTGGAATATTTATACTGTTTCTTGGTAGCTCTCAAGTCAGCTCGGCTCAGGATAGTATTCCGTCAAAAAAAATATCCGACTCTGATCGCCTTAAGGTTTTGGAGAATGTAATCAGTGCGTTACCGAAAATCAGTGGATTGGTCAACTTACGATACCAGTATTCCACAGAAACAGCTAATTACAGCAGTGGAAGAAACGGGTTTGATGTTCGTCGTGTATATTTAAATTTCAGAGGAAATGTCACCAAGGAACTGAGCTACCGTGTACAATTGGATTTTGCTACAAGCCCTAAAGTCCTGGATGCTTATGTTGAATGGAAACCGCTCAGATATATCGGTTTGCAGGCTGGTCAGTTTAAAACAGCCTATACTTTGGAAAACCCGTATTCTCCCGACAATTTAGAAACAGCTGATAACTCACAGGTTATTTCTAAATTGATTACAGACTATAGTAACAACGGTCGGGACATAGGCCTGGCATTAAATGGTAGTTTTTTTCAGAGGAAGGGCTATAATCTGATTGAATATAAAATAGGGCTGTTAAACGGAAATAACATAAACACGACCGATAACAATAAAACCAAAGATGTATATGGGATACTATTAGTCAATCCATTGAAATCTTTGACTTTTGATGCTTCTTACTACAAAGGGCAATATGGAGCGGAAACGGCTAAATACGACAGAAACCGTACGAGTTTCGGAGCCAGATACAACGATGGTAAATTATTGGTTCGTGCAGAATATATTGCAGGTGAGATAGGCACCACACAAGCTAATTTGAAAGATGCAAAAGGCTACTATCTTTCAACGGCCTACTATATAACAGATAAATTGCAACCGGTACTGAAATATGACTTTTATCAGAATGACAAAACGGTCAGTAACACTGCCATTACAAACTATGTGGTAGGTATAAATTATTGGATAACCCCTAAAACAAGATTACAGGCTAATTACACCCGTAAAGACAATAGAGACCCATCAAATGCAGACAGTAGCTATTTGGTAGCCCAGTTACTCCTAACATTTTAAGGAACAAAAACAGAAAAATAAAAAATATACAGGTATGAAAAAGATAATAACATTAACGCTGGTATTTGCCATCTTCATTGGATTCACCAATCAGGTGAAGGCACAGAAAAAAGAACTGGAAGGACAGATTTCATTATCGGGTGCTTTTGCACTGTATCCATTAGCTGTCAAGTGGGCTGAAGAGTTTAAAAAACTTCATCCTAAGGTCAAAATTGATGTTTCGGGTGGTGGTGCCGGAAAGGGAATAACCGATGCATTGGCAAAAGTAGTTAGTCTGGGAATGGTTTCCCGGGAGGTTAAACCCGAGGAAGTGGCAAAAGGAGCCTGGTTCGTAGCCGTGGCTAAAGATGCTGTTGTGCCTACTATCAATGCTAAGAATCCAAAGATCAAAGAATTGTTGGCAAAAGGAATAACTCAGGCTGCTGCAACAAAAGCTTTTGTGAGTGGAGAATATAAAACATGGGGACAGGTACTGGGCATTCAAAGCAATATCCCACTTCATCTGTATGTACGTTCCGATGCCTGTGGTGCAGGCGAAACCTGGGCAAAATACCTTGGAAACAAAAAACAGGAAGACTTAAAAGGAACTGCTGTTTTTGGTGATCCGGGAGTTGCTTCCGCAGTGCAAAAAGATCCGTTAGGTTTTGGATATAATAATATTGCGTATGCTTATGATTTAAGAACAAAGAAACCTAATCCGGGCATTTTAGTGTTACCTATCGATGTGAATAATAATGGACGCATTGATGCTTCCGAAAACTTTTATGCAACATCCAATCAATTGATTTCTGCTATTGCACAAGGCAAGTATCCTTCGCCTCCGGCTCGTGATTTATACCTTTTGGCAAATGGAAAACCGACAAATCCGGCAGTGGTTGCATTCCTGAAGTTTATCCTTGCCGAAGGTCAAAAATACAATGTTCCGAATGGTTATATCAGTCTGTCAAAAGATAAACTGAATAAAGGAATTGCAAAACTGAAATAGACCTGATTAAATATTAATTGTAAATGATAAATTGTAATTCGTATATTATTGACCATTTATCATTAAACATTAACCATTGAATAAATGCATTTAAACAGAGTTCTGAAAAATAAAATTGCCGGAGGGGTGATGTTTAGCATTACGCTGGCATCTATCCTGTTGGTAATATTGATTGGTTTAGGATTATATATCAAGTCAGTTCCTATTTTTCAGCACAACAGCTTCTGGCATCTGATTACTTCGTCCGAATGGAAGCCCGGCAGTGGCGAATTTGGGTTTTTACCATTTATTGCCGGAACGCTCTGGGTTACTTTCATTGCTGTGATACTGGCTTTGCCGATTGCTTTATTATCAGCTTTGTTTCTGACAGAATATTCAAAGACTTATATCAAAAAATGGGTTTTTACAGCATTGGATATTTTGGCAGGAATACCGTCGGTAGTATATGGTGTTTGGGGAACCTTGTTTGTCGTTCCCTGGATTTCGGAAAAACTGGCTCCCCATTTTGTGGAATATTCAACCGGTTATACGGTGCTGGCAGGAGGAATTGTGTTAGGTATAATGATATTGCCGCTGCTGATAAGTCTCTTTGTGGAAATATTCTCGGCTGTGCCGCGTGAATACAGGGATGCTGCTCTTTCGCTGGGAGCTACCAAATGGCAAACCAGTAAGTATGTGATTTTACGAAAGACATTTCCCGGAATTCTGGCAGCTCTTATTTTAGCGGTTTCCAGGGCATTTGGCGAAACGATTGCCGTATTGATGGTTTGCGGAAACATACCACTTATGCCACATTCGCTTTTCGATTCTTGTTATCCTTTACCGGCATTGATTGCCAATAATTATGGCGAAATGCTATCGGTGCCCTTATACGAATCGGCTTTAATGCTGGCAGCATTTTTATTATTTATTGTGGTGTTTATATTTAACGCCTCGTCGCGGGCAGTGATTTACAGGATAGAAAGTAGGTTTAAATAGTAAGCTCTGCTGATATTTACACTACGTGTGATATTCGCTTCGCTGATATTAATTTCATGATATTTGCCTTCGGCGATATTTACTTCGTGGTATTTTAATATCGTCCGAAGGACTAATATCTATCAATATCAGCGAAGCTTAATATCTACTAATATCGCCGAAGGCATAATAACACGAAGTAAAACTGAGTAAAAAGATGAAGTTCAAATTTATAGAGGAAAAGATTGCAAAAGTACTGATGATAGGATCTTCTGTCGCTGTTTTTGCTTTTGTACTGAATATCATTTATACCATTTTCCGTAGGGGGTTACCCGCTCTGAACTGGGATATGATCAGCAAGATTCCGGCAGCAGGATATTACAATGGCGGTGGCGGTGGCATTCTGAATGCTATTGTCGGTTCGTTGTACATTGTACTCGGATCTACGTTTTTAGGTCTGCTTATCAGTATTCCGGTAGTTTTTTATCTCAATGTCTATTTGAAAAAGGATTCCAAATTAGCCTATATTGCCCGCTTGGCATTCGATATTTTGTTTGGCATTCCATCCATTGTATATGGCGCTTTTGCCTTTACCATTATGATTTATCTGGGTATGCATACTTCCTTGGGTGGAGGTATTTTAGTTATAACTCTATTAATTATCCCAATCTTTATACGATCAATGGATGAGGTGGCTCTGCAATTGCCCAAAGATTTACTGGATGCCACCTATGCTTTGGGTGCCACCAAACTGGAAACCATCAAGGTGGTACTTCGTCAGATTGCACCCGGTATTGCAACAGCCACTTTATTATCGGTGGGACGTGCTATCGGCGATGCAGCGGGTGTAATGTTTACAGCCGGTTTTACCGACAGTATACCTACATCCCTTGGTCAACCGGCTGCAACATTGCCTCTTTCGGTATTCTTTCAATTAAGTAGTCCGAATGCCGATGTGCAGGACAGAGCCTATTCGGCAGCATTGATATTGATATTTATAGTACTTATTATCAGTATTGCCGGCAGATTAATTACAAACCGATTCTCAAAACATAAAATTTAATGAAATCATTCCCATACCGAAACCCTACGCGAGCCAGTTGGGCTGAAGACTTTTCCTTTTTAAATAAAAGTTCCGAGGATAAATCTGACAATGACATTAATAACGGAGAAGGTCTCGGAATTAAAGGATCCTATTTGAAAGTAAGTGATTTGAATCTCTATATTAATAAGACCCATATTCTGAAAAATGTGAATCTGGAGATTCCTGATAAAAAAATAACTTGTATCATAGGTCCATCGGGTTGCGGTAAATCTACTTTACTCAAAACATTTAATCGTTTGATTGATGATACCGAGGGTGTCCGGTATGAAGGCAGTATTTTGGTTGATGGAACAGATATCTTTGATAAGCATACGGAGATCACTGAGATTCGGAAAAAAATGGGTTTGTTGTCACAACGTCCTTGCCCGCTTCCAATGTCTATTTACGATAATATTGCTTTTGGTTGTAAGATGCATGGCGAGCGTAAACGAAAAAAGTTGAACCAGATTGTAGAAGAACAACTGAAATCGGTTGGTTTATGGGAAGAAGTGAAAACCAGATTGAATACTCCGGCATCAAAACTTTCCATCGGTCAGCAGCAACGTTTGTGCCTGGCCCGGGGCTTGGCGGTAGAACCAGAGTTTATTCTGGCCGATGAGGCTACTTCAGCACTCGATCCTATTTCCAGTAAGCATATAGAGGAACTTTTTGTAGAACTAAAACAAAATTACGCTATCATTTTAGTTACTCATACCTTGCGACAGGCTTTACGTATTGCCGATTATGTTGTTTTTATGTATCTGGGTGAGGTCGTAGAAGCCGGTCCGGCTGATGAGATTTTCAATAATCCAAAACAAGAATTAACTCAGAAGTATTTAGAAGGAGCATTTAGCTGATGTGATGATTTCATGATGTGGTGATGTGGTGATGTGATGATTCCTTAATGTGATGATGTGGTAATGTGATGATATAACTGATTATTTAATGAATTAAAATTGACTAATAATATGAGCAACTATAAACTGACTCACCTGAAAGAACTGGAGTCTGAATCTATTTTTATTTTACGCGAAGTGGCGGCACAGTTTGAAAAGCCTGCTCTTCTGTTTTCGGGCGGAAAAGATTCTATTGTTATGGCTTATCTGGCCTACAAAGCTTTTTATCCGGCTGCTATTCCGTTTCCGTTTGTACATATCGATACCGGACATAATTTCGAAGAGACAATTACTTACCGGGATGAACTGGTCGAAAGACTCGGAGCACAACTAATTGTCGGTTCGGTAGAAGAATCGATTGCTACAGGACGTGTGGTGGAAGAAAAAGGATTTAATGCCAGTCGGAATAAGCTCCAGACGGTAACGTTGTTGGATACCCTCGAAAAATATAAATTCGATGCCGCTCTGGGTGGTGCACGTAGGGATGAAGAAAAAGCCCGTGCCAAAGAACGTTTCTTTTCGCATCGCGATGAATTCGGCCAGTGGGATCCGAAGAATCAACGTCCTGAGTTGTGGAATATCTTCAACGGCAAGAAGAATCTGGGTGAACACTTCCGTGTTTTTCCTATCAGCAACTGGACCGAAATGGATATCTGGCAATACATTCTTCAGGAAAATATTCCATTGCCTTCACTTTATTATACCCACGAGCGTGAAGTGTTTGAACGTGATGGAATAATCTATGCTGCACTCGATGCTATCCCACGCCGCGAAAGCGAAAAAGTAGAAATAAAGCGCGTTCGTTGTCGCACTATTGGTGATATTACCTGCACGGGTCTGACGCTTTCGTCGGCAGATTCGCTCGAAGATATTATCGGCGAAATAGCCAGTTCGCGTATTACTGAACGTGGTGGACGATCGGATGATAAACGTTCGGAAGCAGCCATGGAAGACCGCAAAAAAGCAGGTTATTTCTGATTAATTCATAATTGATAATTCTCAATTGAATCAAAGACAAGATTATGTCAACACAAACAAAAGATACTACAGGATATTTAGATATGGAATTGCTGAGATTCAGCACGGCAGGAAGTGTGGATGATGGAAAAAGTACGCTGATTGGACGACTGTTATACGACAGTAAATCTATTTTCGAAGATCAGCTTCAGGCGGTGAAAGATGCCAGCAAGCGATTGGGGGGCGGCGATGAAGTCAATCTGGCTTTGCTTACCGACGGACTTCGTGCCGAGCGTGAACAAGGCATTACCATCGACGTGGCATACCGCTACTTTGCTACACCAAAACGTAAATTTATTATTGCCGATACTCCGGGACATATTGAATATACGCGGAATATGGTTACGGGTGCTTCTACAGCCGATGTGGCTATTATTTTGATTGATGCGCGGAACGGGATTATTGAACAGAGCAAACGCCATTCTTATATTGCTTCCCTGCTGCAAATACCCAATGTAATTGTGGCGGTGAATAAAATGGATCTGGTCGATTTCTCGGAAACCGTTTTCAACGACATTAAAAAAGAATACGAAGGCATTGCTTCTATTCTGAAACTGAAGAATGTTATTTTCATCCCCATCTCGGCCCGCGATGGTGACAATGTGGTGGATGCTTCGGATAAAACACCGTGGTATAAAGGGGATACTTTGTTGCATCTGCTCGAAACTTTACCGGTGCGCAAAGATGAAACCCGGTTGCCTGCCCGTTTTCCGGTGCAGTATATTATCCGTCCGCATAGCGATGATTTTCATGATTATCGTGGTTATGCAGGGCGTATTTCGGGTGGTAGTTTTAAAGTCGGTGATGAAGTAACTATTCTCCCATCAAAGACTCAATCGACTATTAAGGCCATTGATGAAGGAACTAAATCACTGGAAGAAGCTTTTACGCCACAATCGGTTACTATCCGGTTGACCGACAATGTGGATATTAGTCGGGGTGATATCATCGTAAAAAGTTCGGAGCCAAAACCTACCGTCAGTGCCAATGTATCGCTCTTGGTATGCTGGTTGAATCAGCGTCCATTAAATGAAGGTGGCAAGTATATTATTCGTCATGCCACCGAGGAAACCCGTGCTATTATAAAAGATGTACACTACAAAGTCAATATCAATACACTGGAGAATATTCTGGACGACAAAACGGTAAAAATGAATGATATTGCGCATATCTCCATCAAAACGCTGAAACCTTTGAAATACGATTCGTACGGAGAAAACCGCATCACCGGAAGTCTGGTGCTGATTGATGAAAATACCTTTGAAACTGTTGGGGCCGGTATGATTGTTCACAATCTGGAGGATGAGACATTTACTATTTAATTAATGGATATTTGTCCTTCGGACGATATTGATGGATATTCGCTTCGCTGATATTAATAGATATTTGTCCTTTGGACGATATTGATGGATATTCGCTTCGCTGATATTAGTGGATATTTGTCCTTCGGACGAAACACAAAATAAATATCACGAAGTAAATATCAGCGAAGCAAATATCACGAAGTAAATATCAGCGAAGCAAATATCAATGAAATAAACATCATGAATAATATAGAGCAACTTAATAAACAATTTGAAGGAAAATCGCCCCGGGAAGTGCTGGAGTTTTTTCTGGATAAATACAAAGGGAAAATAGCTTTATCATCGAGCCTCAGCATCGAAGATCAGGTGCTTACCGACCTGATAGTGAAAACAGACAAAGAAGCGCGTATTTTTACGCTCGATACCGGTCGGCTTTTTCCCGAGACCTATAGTTTGATCGACAAAACGAACTTACGTTACAATATAAAACTGGAAGTTCTTTTTCCCGATTATAAAGAGGTAGAAAAATTGGTAAAAGCCGAAGGAATCAATCTGTTTTATGCCGGCATTGAACAACGGAAAGCCTGTTGTCGGGTGCGAAAACTGGAACCACTCAAGCGGGCTTTCGAAGGACTTGAAGTCTGGATTTGCGGACTGCGTAAAGAACAATCCGTAACGCGTCAGGCAGTGCAGTTGGTAGAATGGGATGAGAATAACGGTTTGATAAAACTCAATCCGCTGATTAATTTTACGGAGGCCGAAGTATGGGAGTATATCAGGACGAATTCCGTTCCGTATAACAAACTTCACGATCAGGGATTTCCAAGTATCGGTTGTCAACCTTGTACGCGTGCTGTACAGCCGGGTGAGGATATCCGCGCCGGGAGGTGGTGGTGGGAGAACCCGGAACAAAAGGAGTGCGGACTACACAAGAGATAGTTGATTATTCAGTTACAAGGCATTAGTTACGAGTTACAAGATAAGGTTGGTTACTTGTATTCAGCTTTCAGAAAACAAATCATTAAATATTATTGCTTACTTAATTTATTATTATGTACCGGTTACCAGATACACTGACAGAAGATATTGCTTATTTCGGAACATTGATTGATGATTTTCATGATGGAAAGATAGAACCTGTAAAATTCAAGGGAACGCGTGTTCCCATGGGTATTTATGAACAACGAAAAGATGGTACATATATGGTTCGGGTACGTTGTACGGGCGGATATATCAGTCCTGAACAGTTGAAGCAGGTGGCGCTGACTGCTCAGAGTCATCATTCATCGTTGCTACACATTACTACCCGTCAGGAAATTCAGATTCACCATATTGCCATTGAGCAGGTAAAAACTATTTTGCCGGAACTACAAACTGTTGAGTTGTCATCTAAAGGTGGTGGCGGTAATACAGTGCGGAATATACTGGTTGATATAAACAGCGGTATTTCTGCCGATGAAACTTTTGATGTGTTACCTTATGCGGTAGATCTGACTACCCGCTTAATTGCAGAACTGGATTCGTTTACCTTGCCGCGGAAACTCAAAATAGCTTTTTCTACCGGCGAAACAAATGCTGATTTTGCTTTAATCAACGATCTGGGATTTATAGCCCGGATAAAAGATGGTAAACGCGGATTCAAGGTCTATTTGGGTGGATCGGTGGCTTCCAACCCAACGCTTGGCTGGGTGCTGTTTGACTTTGCTCCCGAAGAAGAGTTATTTAATATTGCCATTGCCGCCAAACGCTTTTTCAACAATCACGGAAACCGCAAAAACAAGCACAAAGCCCGCATTCGTTATATCTTTTATAAGGAGGGCGAAGAAAAAACCAGGGAATTGTTTTTCAATTATTACAACGAGATTAAAAGCAAAGAAAACTTTGTTTATACACCGGCAGTACTGAAATTCGAATATAAAAAACCGTCTTTTGCTCCGGCATCTGTATCTTCGGAAGAGTTCTTTACATGGAAAAGACGAAACGTAAAGGCTCAGAAGCAAAGTGGGCTTTTCTCTACGATTGTTCCTTTTATAAATGGAAATACCGACAGTGAAACCCTGCTGAAGATTGCGGAGTTTGCTGCAGCCTTTGGTAATGATGTGCTACGCTTTACGGTCCGTCAGCAATTGCAATTGCGCAATATTCCTGAAGACTATTTAGCGAATGTTTATTTGTTGCTAAACGAGCTGGGCATAAGTACTGAATTTCCTGCTGTTATAAATAACATCGTTTCCTGTACCGGAGCCGATACCTGTCGGTTGGGCATTTGTTATTCAAAAGGGGCATCATTGGCTTTGCGGAAAAAGCTGGGTAAAAGTAAACTCAATCTGGACGAAATAGGCAATTTGCAAATCAATATCTCCGGTTGTCCAAACTCCTGTGCACAGCAGATATGGTCGGATATAGGTTTCTCGGGTCGTGTGGGACGTAATGAGCGGATGTATGCTGCTTACAATGTGTATGCCGGTGCGTCGAAAGGCGATAACCCTCAACTGGGAGTTGTGTTAGGAACAGTAAGTGCACGTGATTTACCTCAGTTTACCGAAGATATTTTAGCCGGTTATATTCCTGTAAAACAAAAGTATTCTTCTTTCAATGACTATCTTCAGGATGCAGGTAAAGAGAATATCAAAACATTAGTGGAAAAATACAAAGAGGTACCCGGTTTTGATGAAGATAAAAACTATTATTACGACTGGGGTAGTGAGGAATTGTTTTCGGTTGCCAACAAAGGTCCGGCCGAATGTTCAGCCGGATTGTTTGATATGATTGATGTGGATATGAACTTTATCAAACAAGGATTCAAATTGCTTGAAATCGAGACGGATGCTATTAAAGTCAACCGTATTTTGTATGATATTGTTTTTTCTTCGTCGCGGATGTTGCTGGTAACTAAGGGTGCCGAACCGAAAACAAGTGCAGAAGCATTTACACTCTTTAGCCAGAAATTCATTGACGAAGGATTGGTCAGTGACTCATTTAAAGATTTAATAAAAATAGCTGAGACAAATAGTCGGGCTGACTTTTCTGCCCGGAAAGCTGAAATCATAGAACTGGCCGAAGCGGTTATTACACTGTACGAAGGTATGGACGATTCCTTGCAGTTTAAAAATCAACCAATAAAAAAGGTTGAAGCTAAGTTGCAGGATGCCTTCTGCCTACTGCAATAATAAGTTCGGAGGTCCGGGTAAAAGACTTTCGCGGGGTGGCTTGTCCTATGAATTTTGTAAAAACCAAAATAGAACTATCAAGTCTCAAATCTTCCGACTTACTGGAAGTCTGGCTCGATGACGGGGCACCTATTCAGAATGTGCCGGGTTCGGTACGTAACGAAGGACACGAAGTTCTATCGGTCACACAGGCTGAAGATTACTGGAAAGTACTGATAAAAAAACATTGATTCAATGGATGTCTGATATTAGAGTCGTTCTCTCCCCTCGGATAGAGCCTCTCTATCCCCTCGGATAGAACAGTTCTATCCGAGGGGATAGAACAGTTCTAATGGGAGCGAGAGAAATGCTCTGCTGGAATGTAAAGATATAATTGTTTTAAATGCTCAGAAAGGGAATCAGTAGAAACATCTTTTTTTAGTAAAGAATAAGGGTTTACATTATAATTGGTAAGCTCTTTTTCTTTCTCCGATTTGTGTTTTTGGAATGATTCCAAAAGGAGAGTCCAAACAATTAATTAGCTGTTTTGTTATCACCTAAACAAAATAAGATGCTGAGCTATATAAAATCCTTTTATCAAACTCACGTAGACCTAATATAACAAGATAATAATAAACAATCAAAGAGATGAACATAGAGATCTTTTTGAGAAACAACAAAAAATGAATACAACAATATCTCCTCTGACAATAGAACAACTAGAACAATTTACACAATTAACCGGCTCGTTCAGCAAAGAGCAATTGCTTTGGGCTTCGGGTTATCTGGCCGGATTATCGGCTCAGCATGCAACACCCGATACGAAACCGCAGACGATAGTAAAAGCCCCGACCACACAAAACACATTAACCATCTTGTATGGTTCGCGTACGGGTAATGGCGAAGGACTCGCAAAAAAAGCAAAGAAGCTGGCCGAAGAGCTTCATATCTCTGCGACGCTGAAAAGTATGGCCGACTACAAAGTCCGTGATTTACAATCGGAGAAAAACTTATTGATTATTGTATCTACCCACGGCGAAGGTGTCCCTCCTTTTGCTGCGCGCGAGCTGCATGAATTTATATATAGTAAACGAGCTCCTAAACTGGATGGTATCAACTATGCCGTACTTGCATTGGGCGACTCCGGCTATTTCCAGTTTTGCAAAACAGGTAAGGACTTTGATGAACAATTAGAAAAAATGGGTGCCAAACGTATTGTTCCGCGTATTGCCTGTGATGTTGATTTTGAAGCAGCGGCCGGAAAGTGGTTACAATCTACCATTCCTGCTTTTGCAACCGGCGAAGTTCCTGCTTCCGAAACATCTCAGCAGTTTCGTATGGTTCTTCCCAATCAACAAACTAAACAGGAAAAAGAGGAGTTGTTGTATTCAAAGAAAAATCCATTTTCGGCTCCTGTTTTCGAAAAGATTTTACTACACGGCAAAGGTACGAAGAGACAAACATTGCATATAGAACTCAGCACCGAAGATGCTCCGGGACTTACTTATGAACCGGGTGATGCAGCGGGTATTTTACCGGTTAACTCTGTTGATTTAATTAATGAAGTTCTGGCCGAAACAGGCCTTGATGCGGGCGAGCAGGTATTGATTAATGGAAAACAAAAGAACCTGGAATCGGCACTTTACCGCGACGTGGAATTATCAAAGATTACAACCGATGTAGTGGCCCGCTACCTTAGCTTTGCCCCCAACGAAAAACTGCAAAAGCTATCCGAAGATGCTGAGAAATTCAAAGCTTATCTCGAAGGGCGCGATATTGTGGATTTATTGCAGGATTACCCTGCCACAATTGATGCCATCAATCTGATAAAGATTCTTCGTCCGTTGCAACCGCGTTATTATTCTATCTCTTCAAGCCCCAAAGCATTTCCGGGAGAGTTGCACCTCACAGTAGGGGTGGTGAATTATGAAAATGCAGGGCGTGCCAAACGTGGAACCTGTTCTACCTTTTTATCGGAACTATCGGTGGAAGATGAAAAGGTACCTTTGTTTATAGAATCAAATCCTGCATTCAGGTTGCCGCAAGATGATGAAACACCCATTATCATGGTTGGTGCCGGAACAGGAATAGCTCCTTACCGTGCTTTTGTTCAACATCGGGAACTGGCCGATAAACGGGGAAAAAGCTGGTTGTTCTTTGGAAACAGAAATTTCGAAACTGAGTTTCTGTATCAGAGAGAGTGGCAGGATTTTCTGAAAACAGGAGCACTGACCAATATGGATGTTGCTTTCTCGCGTGATGGAGATAAGAAGGTTTATGTACAGGACCGTTTGCTGGAAAAAGGATCGGAAGTGTTTCAATGGCTCGAAGAAGGTGCACACTTCTATATCTGTGGCGATATGAAAAATATGGCTCGTCACGTGCAGGATACCTTGGTAAAGATTGTAGAGAAAGAAGGTGTCATGAGCAAAGAACATGCACAGGAATACGTAGATAATTTAGAAAAAGATAAACGATTACAATTAGATGTGTATTGATTCCTACAGGATGAAAGCAAGTAGGATCAGTAGAAAAATAACCACTAAGACACTAAGCACACTAAGAACCACTAAGGGTTTTATATAAATGGAAGGCACAAAGATAAAAATACTTGTATTTTATTGAACTAATAACCAAAAATAAAAATAACCACTAAGACACTAAGCACACTAAGAACCACTAAGGGTTTTATATAAATGGAAGGCACAAAGATAAAAATACTTGTATTTTTTGAACTAATAACCAAAAATAAAAATAACCACTAAGACACTAAGCACACTAAGAACCACTAAGAGTTTTATATAAATAGAGGGCACAAAGATAAAAAACACTTGTATTTTATTGAACTAATAACCAAAAACAAGAGTAACCGCTAAGACACTAAGCACACTAAGAATCACTAAGAGTTTTATATAAATGGAGGGCACAAAGATAAAAACACTTACATTCTATTTATAATGAGTTATTTCCCGTAGGGAATACATATCAATAGAAAATGGAAAAAGATACAACTAATTCCCCGTAGGGGATAAACAAGGTAAAATGTGAATGTCCTACGGACAACAAATATGCATATCTGTTTATTCTATGGATATATAAGTCCTACGGACTATTTTTTTCAACTCCCGATTTGCATACTAAATGAACTAAATGCCTTAATGGTTATTTCATTTTTATTACTAGATTTTAGCACAAAGACACTAAGAACTTAGTGTAACTCTATGTTCTTAGTGTCTCAGTGTTGAATTCTTTTGAATAGAATAGTTTTATTCTAGGTGTTCTTCCTGTCTTAGTGTAACTCAGTGCCCTTAGTGCCTTAGTGTTAGTTCTCTTGTATAATAACTTCATCTGAATAAAGTCTATTAAAATAAAAATAAATGCATGAATAAAGACATAAAAAATAACGATAGTAAGCTGAACTCTTCTCCGGAAGCCGAAGCCAATGCACCTTCTCCTTTTGAAATAATAAAAGAGAACAGCAATTATCTGCGCGGAACAATAACCGAGAGTTTAAACGACCCCTTAACCGGAGCATTAAAAGCCGACGATCAGGTGCTGATTAAATTTCACGGAACCTATCAGCAACAAAACCGCGATATCGATGATGAACGAAAACATCAGAAGCTCGAACCGCTTTACAGTTTTCTTATCCGCATCAGGGTACCGGGTGGAGTTACCACGCCGCAGCAATGGTTGGATATGGACGAACTATCCGACAGATATGCCGATAAAACAATAAAGCTGACCACCCGGCAGGCTTTTCAGTTTCACGGAGTGTTTAAACGGAATCTGAAGAAAACCATTCAGGAAATAAATAAGTCATTGCTCGATACCCTTGCAGCCTGTGGAGATGTAAACCGCAATGTAATGTGTTCGGCTAATCCCTTTGAGTCGCCGGTACATGCCGAAGTGGCTGAAGACGCCAAACGTATCTCGGCTCATCTGACTCCTCATACTGCCGCTTACCATGAAATATGGTTGGACGGTGAGTTGGTGGCGGGAGGCGAAAAGGAAGAAGAACCGTTGTATGGAAAAACCTATCTGCCCCGGAAGTTTAAAGCAGCCATTGCCATTCCGCCGCGGAATGATACGGATGTTTTATCCAACGACCTGGGTTTTATTGCCATTGTGGAAAACGGACAACTGACGGGTTATAATCTCACGGTAGGAGGGGGGATGGCCTATACTTTTGGCAATAATGCTACTTATCCGCGTGTGGCCGATGTGGTGGGTTATTTTTCCAAAGAACAGATCGTAGATGTGTCTGAGGCTGTGCTTATTTTTCAACGTGACCACGGCAATCGTTCCGAACGGAAGAATGCCCGTTTAAAATATACCATCGATCGCCTTGGACTGGATTTCTTTCGCTCTGAGTTGGAACGGATAAAAGGGATAAAACTGGCACCGGCAAAAACTTACGGTTTCACTACGCTGGGCGATAAATACGGATGGTCGCAGGGCGAAGACGGTTTCTGGCATTATGGAGTTTTTGTGGAAGGAGGAAAGCTGGTTGACAAAAACGGTTATTTAGCCAAAACAGCTATCCGGGAAATAGCAAAGATCCATCAGGGAACATTTATTTTGACCGGAAATCAAAATGTAATCATTGCACAAGTTTCGGAAACACTGAAACCTCAGATTGAAGCCATTCTGAAGAAATACAAGGTGATTGATGCCGATAAGCTTTCGGTACTCCGCCGTAACTCCATTGCGTGTGCTGCTTTGCCTCTGTGTGGACTGGCTTTTGCCGAAGCCGAGCGTTATTTACCCTCGCTGGTGGACAAGATCGACAAAGTTCTTGAAGCAAACGGTTTGCTGGAAACACCCATCACCATTCGCATGACAGGATGTGCCAACGGTTGCGGGCGACCATTTCTGTCCGAAATAGGCCTGGTAGGCAAAGCTCCCGGACGGTATAACCTGTACCTGGGAGCCGGTTTTACGGGCCAACGACTGAATAAGTTGTATAAAGAAATGCTTTCGGAAGAACAAATCCTGGAAGCACTCACACCTATTCTGGCCGATTATGCCAAAACAAAAAATGCAGAAGAGCATTTCGGAGACTTTGTTATCCGAAAACACTATATCAAAGCCACTACAGCCGGTTTGAACTTTCATGACTGAACATCCTATGAATAGAGAAGACTTACAATTTCTGCCCATTTCCATCAATGTGACCAATAAGAAAATACTGCTTATTGGTGGTGGAAAAGTGGCAACACACAAAGGGAGCATTATGGCTCGCTTTGTGAATCAGGTAACGGTAATTGCTCCCGAGTTTACCACCGAGATTAAACAGTTGCCCTTCACCTTTATCCAAAAAGAATATGAGAAAAGTGATTTGGAAGGTTTTTTTCTGGTCTATGTCTGCACCGGAGATCATGAGCTGAATGCCCGCATTAAAGCCGACTCCGAAGAACTGGGAATACTTACCAGTGTGTGCGATGCACCCTTGCTGTGCGACTTTGTTTCTCCGGCCATTCATCAGGAAGGACATATCACCATCTCGGTAGGATCAAATGCCCGGAATGTTTACCAGTCGGTAGCTGTCCGGAATCAGATTAAAGACCTAATCCAGAAAGGGATTATTGAGATTGGGGAGTAGAGATGAATTTAGATTTTGATTATAAAATATATACGTAGGGTATGCAGAAAAACAAAATTTGTTGTTATAAGATAACATTATGGTGCGCTTCACCTTCGGCTTTCTGTGAAATATAGTTTCTTCAAAGAGTTGACCACTCTGTGGCTTTGCTGCAGGGGCAATGCACCGTTATATTTGTAGCTATTAATGACAAAAAAACAAACGAAGGTGCAGCGCACCGAAATATCTAGTGCAAAGAAATTGAGAAAATAATTGTAAAAACCTTACACATTGAAATGTAAAGTGTGATTGTATTATATTTATATGTAATATGTTAAAACTTTTTTCGGCGGGGGCTAAGTAATGTATCGAATCATGTATACACTCCCAATGAGCGAGGCTATGGACATTTTGCAGTTTGCAAGAGTAAAAGCTACTAAATTCTCGTTGCCCAACCAATAACTAAAGTGTGGATTAGCTGTTGCGCTTTTGCTTTCCGAGTTCAAGTGTCATGTTGATAAAATCACCTATCCCTTTCCCTAATATTGCCATTCCTGCTTCATGTACATCTTCTAATTTATATCTACCTTTGGCTGAACCATTCAGAGCGTAATCATGCCTATCAATTGTTACAACGCACCAATGTCTATCTCTACACTCAATAATTACTTCATCAGCGTAAAATGGCCATTCCCCATCAAATTCGGCTTTGGTGATAACTTTAGAAATGTAATTTGGATTAAATTCTCTGTCAAATTCATCTTTCGGATTTCTTTTATGAACTTTTCTGAGGCTTGTTTTGTATTTTGTTGTATTAAGTCTGTAGTCAGTGTTTCCAAAGTTATTGCTGTAAAGTGTTCCAAAGTCAGAAAATGGAATTGAAAACTGTTTTCCTTTTTCTCCTAAACCTCCAAATAAGAATTGACGAGATAATGCTGATACAAATTTTTCAAATATAATGAGAATATATCTTGATAAGTCACCGTAAATTTCATTATGTAATTCCCAATCACCCAATTTATTCGTTGTAGAAGGATTCGACAATACAATTTTATTTTCAAATGCAGTCCAAAGGTCTTTAGGATTTATACTAGGTTTTTGATTTCCCGTAATAATGTCAAAGTTGTGGTATCGTGCTAGTTTTCCAAATTCAGAGAGCATATATAATAGTTCTTTTAATTCTGCATTATTTTCTAGAAATTCTTTGTCATATAGTAGAGTTGCATGTTCTTCGTAGACAAAATATTTTGAAAGAATTTCCTTAAGTAACTTTTCTAAATCATGTCCTAAGTTTTTTATGTCGGAATAGATTGGATATTCTTTTGTCTTTTCTAAATATCCCAAGCAAATAAAAGATTTCATCAATCTTTCAAAGCCTTGAGATAATAGTTGGAATGGCAAGAAATAGAAATCATTTGATTGATTTAGATTTTGTATTTCACCAAATCCAAGTCGAATGAGTTTAGATGAAGTTTCAAGCTCTTCGTAAACCGCAAGATGTTTGCTTACATCTTCAATGTCTTTGTTCTTTGTCATTTAATTTATAAATCTCAACTTTTTTACATTCCATCCTTTCTAGTCTTACTACTAACCTCAACTGCATATACCCTCCAAAGTTAGTTAAGCTTTTTTATGCTACCAACATTTTATGTTATTATTTTTTAGGCTGATATATGTAAGGGCTGTTTACAAGCATTTCCGGAGTCAAAATAAAGCTTCTGAACAAGGAATATTGTTCAGATAGTTGTGATTTATTTGGTCTGTATTGTGATGAAATACAGAAAGTTGTCAGTGTTATGACTTATTTTCTTAAGGGCCGTGGATTTTTTCTTTTCCGACAGCCTTTATTGAGTAGATTACGTGCGATTGTTGAGAAAAGCCGCACGGCCGTGAAGAAAAGCCACACGGCCGTGAAGAAAAGCCATGCGGCCGTGAGAAAAAGCCGCGTGGCCGTGAGAAAAAGCCGCGTGGCCGTTGGAAAAAGCCGCGTGGCCGTGAAGAAAAGCCACGCGGCCGTGAAGAAAAGCCACACGGCCGTGAAGAAAAGCCATGCGGCCGTGAGAAAAAGCCGCGTGGCCGTGAGAAAAAGCCACGCGGCCGTGAAGAAAAGCCATGCGGCCGTCGAGAAAAGCCGCGTGGCCGTTGAGAAAAGCCACGCGGCCGACGGAGGGGAGGCGTCGAAAAAACTGTGTAAATAAAAAGAAGTGATTGGTTAGTCAGCCCATGCCGAAGATTAAACTTTATAACTCCTGCTTTATCCTTGGTTTTTGCTTCGTTCCCTACTCCGGGCGGATACTCCCCGTCGGAATTATTGACGCAAAAAAGCTCTTTCTCTGCCTCCACTTTAGTGCTAAATTCCATTTTAAGCATTTTTATACCAAAACAAACGCAATTTCCTTGCATTTCTGCGAATTCGTGTTGTAAAACATAATTTTCGGTATATGTTTTCTCGAAAACAAGTGTTTTCTTTACACTTGTTATAGATAAACAAAAAGCAGATGCACTAATAAGCACCATTTAATTTATTATTAGCCACTTACAAAAATATTAGTATTTACTCAGACCATTAGTATTTGAATGACATCTACTTTTTACGAAAATAAAGACAGTTTTCTGGTTGCAGTTGACTGTATCATCATGGGATTTCGGGATAATGAATTGCATATACTCATTACCCGTCGCCAGATAGAACCCCTGAAAGGAGGGTGGTCGCTTATGGGAGGCTTTGTAAATGCCCCCGAAAGTATCGACGAGGCAGCAAAGCGGGTAGTCGGCGAATTTACCGGCATAGAAGATATATTTATGGAACAAGTAGGGGCCTACGGGGAGCTTAACCGTGATTTGGCCGACCGCGTTATCTCGGTGGCATATTATGCTCTGGTAGATATTGAGCAGTTTGACACCTTGCTGGCAAAAAAATACGACGCCCAGTGGGTACGTATTACCAGGCTGCCCGAACTTATTTTCGACCATAATAAAATGGTGAAAGACACCATTCACATATTGCAACGGAAGGCGGCTATTAAGCCTATAGGGTTTAATTTGCTGGGCGAACAGTTTACATTGCCGACCTTGCAAAGTTTATACGAATCGATTTATCAGGAAACCATCGACAAGAGGAATTTCAGAAAAAAACTGTTGACTATGGATATTCTGGAAAAACTGGACGAAAAAGACAAAAGCTCGTCGAAAAGAGGAGCATTTTATTATCAATTCAACAAAGAGAAATACGACCAGCTCATTGAACAGGGAATGCATTTCTCGCTTTAATTTTTTTTGATTCATTAAGTGTAAAACTAACACATATTGTTATACAAAATACAAAGAGAAACTATGTTAGAGAAATTAAAAGAAGAAGTATTCAAAGCCAATCTGGATTTGGTAAAACACGGACTGGTCATTTTCACCTGGGGCAACGTGAGCGGCATAGATCGCGAAACGGGCGCAGTGGTTATCAAACCTTCGGGCGTGTCGTACGATGATATGAAGGCGGAAGATATGGTGGTAGTGGATTTGAACGGAAAGGTATTGGAAGGAAAACTTAAACCTTCGTCGGACACAGCCACGCATCTGGTATTTTACAAAGCATTTCCCAATATTAAAGGTGTGGTTCATACGCACTCTACCTATGCCACTGCCTGGGCTCAGGCCGGATGCGACATTCCGAACATTGGCACCACACATGCCGATTATTTCAGCGATGCCATTCCCTGTACCCGAGACATGACGCCTGCCGAAGTGGAAGGAGAATATGAACTCGAAACCGGAAACGTAGTAGTAGAAAGGTTTAACGGGCTCAATCCTGATTTTATTCCGGGAGTATTGGTCAAAAACCACGGACCTTTTTCGTGGGGAAAAGATGCTCACGACGCAGTGCACAATGCAGTGGTGATGGAGCAAGTGGCCAAGATGGCGTATATTGCTTACGGCGTAAATCCGAACCTGACTATGAATCCGCACCTGATCAAAAAGCACTTTTACCGCAAACACGGGCCGGGAGCATATTACGGACAATAATCAGTGATTAGTGATCAGTAATTAGTGGTTAATGATTGCCGGTGACGAAACGAAATGTGAAATAGAAATAACAGATATTTTAGTCAATACCATAAAACAAACACAACATTCCAATGAAAAAAACACTTTTGTCAATCTTGTTAATAGGCTCCGTGAGTCTGTGGGCGCAAACCGGCACTTCGAAAATTACGGTTCATACCGATCAGGGAAAAAATGTAATCAATAAAGAAATCTACGGACAATTTGCCGAACACCTGGGTTCCTGTATTTATGGAGGTATCTGGGTAGGCGAAAATTCTCCGATCCCCAACACCAAAGGATACCGTAACGATGTGTTTAATGCTCTTAAAGAGCTTCACATACCGGTACTACGTTGGCCGGGTGGCTGTTTTGCCGACGAATATCACTGGACAGATGGTATCGGACCACGTGAAAAACGTCCGAAAATGGTAAACAATAACTGGGGCGGTGTAATAGAAGACAATAGTTTTGGTACTAACGAATTTTTCAACCTCTGCGAAATGTTAGGTTGCGAACCTTACCTGAGTGGCAACGTAGGTAGCGGCAGCGTAGAAGAACTGGCTAAATGGGTGGAATATATCACCTCCGAAGGCGACAGTCCGATGGCTCGTTTACGTCGCCAAAACGGACGCGACAAAGCCTGGAAGCTAAAGTACCTGGGCGTGGGCAACGAAAGCTGGGGATGTGGTGGAAATATGACACCCGAATACTATTCCGATTTGTATCGCCGTTACTCAACTTATTGTCGTGAATACGATGGCAACAAATTATTCAAAATTGCCAGTGGTGCCAGCGATTACGATTATAAATGGACAGAAACGTTGATGAATAATGTAGGAGATCGCATGCAAGGCGTGTCATTACATTATTATACATGCAAAGGTTGGAATGGCAGCAAAGGTTCGGCCACCAAATTTAATAAAGACGAATACATGTGGACCATGCATAAGTGTCTGGAAATTGAAGATGTAGTAAAAAAACACATTGCCATTATGGATCAACATGATCCGCAACACAAAGTGGGTCTGATGGTGGATGAATGGGGTACATGGTGGGATCAGGAACCGGGAGTTAAGTCGGCTCTGTACCAACAAAATTCCATGCGTGATGCTTTTGTGGCTGCTCTTACCCTTAATATATTCAATAAATATACAGAGCGTGTAAAAATGAGCAACATTGCTCAGGTGGTGAACGTGCTTCAGGCTATGATTCTGACGAATGATTCTAAAATGGTGCTTACTCCTACTTATCATGTGTTTAACATGTACAAAGTACACATGGGTGCCACCAATCTTCCGTTGGACATTCAATGTGACTCTTTGTCGTCGAATGATAAGAAGTTTGCTTCGGTAAGTGCTTCGGCTTCGAAAGATGCAAAAGGATTAATTCACATCACACTGGCTAATGTCAATCCGGATAAAGAACAAAAAATCACGATTGACCTGCCAAATCTGAAAGTAACGAAAGTTTCAGGCACCATTCTGACTGCAAAAACGATAGATGCTTATAACACTTTCGACAATCCTAACGTGGTGGCTCCGGCTCCGTTTAAAGATGCCAAAACAAGCAAAACCGGTTTGACCGTAACTATTCCGGCCAAAGCTATTGTTGCGTTGGAGGTACTTTAAGCAGAGTTACGATGAATTACTTAGAGACCACAAGCGGGTGATTTCGGTTTAAGTAACAAGAATTATAGCAGATTGTCGGTTATTCAACAGCCTTCGTCTTTTGCCGGAGGTCTGCATGAAAAGTCAGCTTACAAAAAATAATATCAGTTAGTTCTGATCAATTAAATATTTAAATAAAACAACAACTTACAAATAACATTAGAAATTATGGAATTCAAATTTGAAAATTATGAAGTGTGGTTTATTACCGGAGCACAGTTGCTTTACGGTGGTGACGCAGTAGTGAGTGTAGATGCACACTCAAATGCAATGGTTAAAGGTCTGAACGAATCAGGTAACCTTCCTGTTAAAGTCGTTTACAAAGGAACGGCTAATTCCTCGACTGAAATTTCTGAAATTATGCGTGCAGCCAACGGCGATACCAAATGTATTGGTATGATTACCTGGATGCACACTTTCTCTCCAGCCAAAATGTGGATTCATGGTTTGATGGATTATAAAAAACCATTGCTCCATCTTCACACCCAATTCAACGAGCAAATTCCCTGGTCGGAAATTGATATGGACTACATGAACCTGAACCAATCGGCTCATGGCGACCGCGAGTTCGGATTTATCACCAGCCGTTTGCGCAAACCACGTAAAGTAGTGGTAGGTTACTGGAAAGACAAATCAACGCACGATAAAATCTCAGGATGGATGCGTGTATGTGCCGGATGGGCAGATGCTCAATCGATGCAAATCATTCGTTTTGGTGACAACATGAACAATGTGGCTGTAACCGACGGTGACAAAGTAGAAGCTGAAATTCGTTTGGGTTATCACGTAGACAATGCGCCTATCGCCAAACTGGTACCTTACGTAAATGCAGTTACCGAAGCTGAAATTGATGCATTGGTTGCAGAATACGAAAAACTATACGATTTCGCTGCTGATTGTAAAAAAGGAGCTGAAAAACACATCTCTGTACGCCAGGCTGCTGCTCAGGAAATCGGTTTACGCCGCTTCCTTGAAGATAATAATGCAACTGCTTTCACTACCAGCTTCAACGAACTGGAAGGCATGACTCAATTAATGGGCTTTGCTTCTCAGCGTTTGATGTCCGAAGGTTACGGATTTGGTGCTGAAGGCGACTGGAAAACAGCTGCACTGGTTCGCACCATGTGGGTAATGGGTCAGGGCCTTGCCGGTGGACAATCATTCCTCGAAGATTATGTATTGAATTTCAACGGAGCTAACAGTGCCATCCTGCAATCGCACATGTTGGAAATTAATCCAGATATTGCCAAAGCAAAACCACGTATCGAAGTGCATTTCTTAGGTATTGGTGACGCTGGCGTTTGTGCCCGTCTGGTATTCCAGGGTCACGAAGGCGAAGGTATTGCTGCTACTATCGTGGATATGGGTAACCGTTTCCGTATGATTGTAAACGAAGTGAAAGTAATCGAACCTAAAGCATTGCCTAAACTTCCTGTTGCTTGTGCATTGTGGATTCCACAACCAAACCTCGAAGTAGGTGCAGGTGCATGGATTACTGCCGGTGGTACTCACCACTCAAGCTTCTCTTTCTCCGTTACTACCGAGATGTTGGAAGATTATGCTGAAATTGCAGACCTTGAATTATTGACTATCGATAAAGATACCAATATCCGCACTTTCAAACAAGACATTCGTAACAACGAAGTGTATTATATGTTGAATAAAGCTCTTAGATAATTAATCAGCAGCAAGCTGTAAGCAGTAAGCAGTAAAAGCTTACCGCTTACCGTTTACCGCTTACATACTAATAAAATGAAATACGTCATAGGTTTAGACTACGGAAGCGATTCCTGTCGGGCGGTAGTGGTAAATGCCAATACCGGAGAAGAAATGGCTTCTGCTGTAAAATATTACTCACGCTGGGCTGAAGAAAAATATTGTGTGCCCACTGCCAATCAATATCGTCAGCACCCGCTCGACTATGTTGAAGGATTGGAATACACCGTAAAAACTGCTTTGGCAAAATGTCCTGCCGGAACAGCTGAAAATGTGGTGGGTATTGCTTTTGATACTACCGGAAGTACTCCCGTGTTTACCGACAAAAACGGTACTCCGCTGTCATTATTACCCGAATTTGCCGAAAATCCCAACGCCATGTTTGTGTTGTGGAAAGATCACACAGCTATCAAAGAAGCAAAAGAAATAAATGATCTGTGTGCTAAATGGGATATTGACTATTCTTCGTATGAAGGAGGTATCTATTCTTCCGAATGGTTTTGGGCAAAGGCATTACATGTGCTTCGTGCCGACGAAAAAGTACGCAATGCGGCTTATTCTATCGTTGAACATTGCGATTGGTTACCTGCATTAATTACCGGAACAACTAATCCGGCTACTATGTATCGTAGTCGTTGCGCTTCGGGACATAAAGCTATGTGGTTGGAAAAATGGGGAGGGTTACCTTCCGAACAGTTTCTCACTGCACTTGATCCTCTTTTAGCAGGATACCGGGATCGCTTATATGCCGACACTTATCCGAGCGATCAGAAAGTGGGTGCACTAACAGAAGAATGGGCTACCCGCTTAGGTTTGACTACCAAAGTAGCTGTTGCCGTTGGAGCTTTTGATTGTCACATGGGAGCTGTTGGAGCTGAAGTTACTCCGGGAGCTTTGGTACGTGTTATCGGTACTTCTACCTGCGACATTATGGTAGCAAGCTACAAAGAAATGGAGCATAAGCTTATACCGGGTATCTGCGGACAAGTTGACGGTTCGGTTATTCCCGGCATGATAGGACTGGAAGCCGGACAATCAGGCTTTGGTGATATCTACGCTTGGTTTAAACGGGTACTGGCCTGGCCAATCGAAAACATTGTGGCTAAATCAACCCTGATTGATGCTGATACGAAACAAAAACTAATTGACGAAACCTTGGATCAGATTATTCCGGCCTTGTCTGTGGAAGCTGCTAAAGTTCCGGTTTCGGAATCAAGCATTTTGGCTACCGACTGGATGAATGGTCGCCGCACGCCGGATGCCAGTCAACTGGTTAAAGGTTCTATCACCGGTTTAAATCTGGCAAGCTCTGCACCGCTTATTTTCCGTGCTTTGGTGGAAGCTACTGCTTATGGTTCAAAAGCCATTGTTGATCGTTTCATCCAGAATGGTGTGGAAATTAAAGAAATTATCGGTATCGGTGGTATTGCCCTGAAATCTCCGTTTGTAATGCAAACATTAGCCGACGTGTTGGACATGCCTATCAAAGTGGCTAAGGCAGAACAGGCCTGTGCATTTGGTGCTTCCATGTTTGCCGCTGTAGTAGCCGGTGTATATGACAAGGTAGAAGATGCGCAAAAAGCAATGGGTATGGGCTTTGCTTCGGAATTCTATCCAAACAAAGAAAATGTTGCTGTATACCGCGAATTGTATAAGGACTACCTGAAACTGGGCAAGTTCACTGAAAAAGAATTATTCTCTTAAATCAAAAACAATAATACACACAAAAAATGAATTGGAGTTCACATGAATTTATTTGGCTCGACTGGGTTATTCTCGCGGTCGGAATATGTGCAGTATCATGGGCTGTATGGCGTACGGTACAAAAAGATAAACGGTTGCAAAAGGGTGCCAACAGTGAAGACTATCTGTTTGGTAAAGGCGAACCATGGTATATCATTGGTGCGGCTATCTTTGCTGCAAACATTGGTTCGGAACACCTTGTAGGGCTTGCCGGTACAGGTGCAAAATCAGGTGTAGGTATGGCACACTGGGAAATGCAGGGATGGATGATTCTTATCCTTGGTTGGCTCTTTGTTCCGTTCTACCAACACATGAACATGAAGTTAGGGAAAATCATCACCATGCCCGACTTCCTTAAAAATCGCTATACACCTCGTACCGGTTCATGGCTATCTATCATCACACTTATAGCCTACGTGCTAACGAAAGTAAGTGTAACAGCATTTACCGGCGGTATCTTCATGGAAAGTCTTCTTGGATTGCCTTTCTGGTACGGAGCTATTGGTCTGATCGTTTTGACAGGTATCTTTACGGTATTTGGAGGTATGAAGGGTGTTATGACACTGTCGGCCATTCAAACTCCTATACTTATCATCGGTTCATTCTTGGTTCTTTTCTTAGGACTATCAGCACTCGGCGACGGCAATGTCGTTCACGGTTGGACTGCTATGATGGATCATGCCAGAGCAATGAGTATAGGAACAGACGGACATGCATACGGCACAAACCATATGTTCCACTTAGAAACAGGTGACCCGCTTTATGACGACTACCCCGGTTTCTGGGTATTTATCGGAGCTTCAATTATCGGCTTTTGGTACTGGGCTACCGACCAACATATTGTTCAACGTGTGCTAGGACAAACAAAGGGTGAAGCGAATGATGTTGTAATGAAACGTGCGCGTAGAGGTACGATTGCTGCCGGTTATTTCAAAATTCTGCCGGTATTTATGTTCCTGATACCCGGTATGGTTGCTGCTGCATTGGCTGCACGTCCCGGAAGTGGCTTTACCCTGGAAAACCCGGATACTGCCTTTGGTTCAATGGTTAAGTTTGTATTACCAGCCGGTGTGAAAGGTATTGTTACCATCGGTTTTGTATCAGCATTGGTTGCTTCCTTGGCGGCATTCTTCAATTCTTGTGCAACATTGTTTACAGAAGACTTTTATAAACCCATGTTCAAAGGTAAGAGCGAAGCCAGATACGTTTTTGTAGGTCGTGCTGCAACAATTGTTGTAGTAGTTCTTGGTATTATTTGGATACCGGTTATGATGAGTCTTGGTAGCCTTTATTCCTATTTGCAAGGTATTCAATCATTGCTGGCTCCTGCAATGGTAGCCGTATTCGTCATGGGTATATTTTCCAAAAGAATTACACCTAAGGCCGGTGAAGCAGGTTTGATAATTGGCTTTCTTATTGGAATGATACGTTTGTTGACCAATGTCTTTACAAATACAGGTAAAAATGTAATGACAGGCTGGTGCTGGGAATCCACTCATTGGTTTTGGCATACCAACTGGCTTATTTTTGAAATATGGTTGCTTGTATTTATCATGTTGATGATGGTTGTAGTATCATTTTTTACTCCAAAACCAACTGCGCAACAAATTGATGCTATTACTTTCAATGGTGACTATAAAACACTTATCAAAAATAGCTGGAACAAGTGGGATGTTATTGCTTCGCTTGGTGTAGTAGCTATCTGCGCTGCGTTCTACTGGTATTTCTGGTAAACAGCCATTGGTCTGAGTCTGACAAAAATGAATACTGTGCTATCAGCACCAAGCAGCATGTCTGCCTGTAAATAAAACTAAAAAACTATATCACCTTCCGACTTCGGTTTCTCAGCACTGAGGGCCGGAGTCAGGAAGAGTTGTATTCATTATTTGTCAATATTCAAACCGGCGTGTTTATCCTTATTTCTAATTTATCAATACTTTGAATTTTAATGATTTAATTTGTATTATCATGAAAAACGTATTTTTATCATTTATTGTTTTTGCTCTTTTTTGTACTTCTTGTACACCAACTAAAAAAAGCGCTCAGCTTTTTCCTTTAAGTAATTTTGATACCGTTGTCAGTGGAAAAAAGGTGTCTATCTACACGTTGAAAAATGCCAACGGAGTAGCTGCTCAGATTACCAATTACGGAGCACGTTTGGTTGACTTATGGGTTCCCGACAAAGCCGGAAACCTTCAGGATGTAGTCTGGGGATTCGAAAAAATATCGGGTTATTTAAATGCCAACGACTTGTTTGCTGGTCCTATTGTCGGACGTTATGGAAACAGAATCGGTAAAGGTCAGTTTACACTGGATGGTAAGTCTTTTCAACTTACTTTAAATGACCATGGAAATCAATTACACGGTGGTGCCAACGGTTTTTATAAAAAAGTGTGGGATGCCCGTCAGTTTAAAAACGAAAATGGGGAAGATGCTTTGGAACTTAGTTATTTGTCGCCTGCAGGTGAAGAAGGATATCCGGGAAATTTGAAAATCAAAGTAACTTATGCTTTGACAGCCAACAATGAGTTATCTGTAAATTATGAAGCTACTACTGATGCTCCAACTGTGCTGAATCCTACTTCACACGTTTATTTCAACTTACATGGAACGACAGCACAATCGACCAATTCTCATATTGTGACTATTTTTGCTGATAAATATACGGCTACCGATTCATTGCTAATCCCAACCGGTGAAATTGCCAGCGTAGAAAATACTCCGTTGGATTTCAGAAAACCGATTGCAGTGGGCGAACGCATCAAAGCCGATTTTGTTGCATTGAAATATGGAAAGGGATATGATCATAACTTCATCTTAAATAAAAAAGGGAAAGAACTTTCTCCTGCTGCCGAAGTATATGAACCTGCTACAGGTATTATAATGAAGGTTAGTACCGATCAACCTGCCATTCAGTTCTACAGTGGAAACTTTATGGATGGAAAAGACACTGGTAAACGTGGTGATAAACACAACTACCGTACCGGTATTGCTTTGGAAGCACAAAACTATCCGGATGCTCCAAACCATGCTAACTTCCCATCTTCAGTTTTGAAACCGGGAGAAAAATACAAACAAACCACAGTTTATGCCTTTGAAACTAAGAAATAAAAAAGTTCAAAGCTAAACTTAGCTATTTCATACAAAAAAAAGATATCCGTAAGGATATCTTTTTTTGTGTAACAGCCAGTGACCATTCGTGGATCAGAACGTTGCTTAATTTCAATCGGAAATATTTCCTCTTTCGGATAACAACAATCGGTGTTAATCTATCAGCCAATATAAAACTCGAAACAAAATTTATTACTTTTGTAAAGGCTGGTAGCCCGTTCTTTTAGTTCCCTACTTACTGATAAATCATAAACTTTCACATAATCTTCTTTCAACATGAGACGAAATATGCTAAAACGCCTGCTACTTTTATTTGGATTTGGATTTATATTCTCATCCGTCCAGACACAGGCAACCGTAAGTTCTGGACAATTTAGCTTTCAGCACTTTCCTTACGTTGACCAGCTCCCGTCCAATTCTATCAATCGTTTGTATAATGATAAAGAAGGTTATATGTGGTTTGGAACCAAAGACGGGTTATGCCGGTTTGATGGCTACTCGGTGAAAGTATTCCGTTCAAGCTCCACAAATCAAAATAGGCTAACAAATAACGGCATCCAATATATTGCAGAGGATGATAATAACAGATTGTGGGTTGGAACATTAGAAGGCGTTAATATTATAGATAAAAGCAATTATTCCATCAAACCTCTGGATAATCGTTACATTGGTCGGGATCGGATCAGTTCAATTCTCAAAGACAAATCGGGTAGTATGTGGATTGCTACCAACAAAAACGGTCTGGTAAGAATATTCCCCAATGGGAAGAGTAGATGTTATAAAAATGATCCAACCAACAAACATTCTATCCCGAGCAACAGCATTACAAGTATATACCAGGATAGTAAAGGAAGAATATGGGTATTAGGAAAAGGTCTGGCTTTGTTTCAGGATAAATCGTCTGATTTTCGTACGTTCCCTTCTATTGGTTCTGCCAACTATCCTTTTAGAATGATTGAAGAGAGCCCTGATCATTTTTTGATTTGTACGTGGGGTGATGGGGTCTATTCTATGGATCTAAACGCATTGCCTCAAAATCCGTTTAAGCCGATTACCATTCTCAAAAACGGGAAACCTACTTCTATCAGTAACATTACGTACAGCATTGTAAAAGATTCTAAAATAGGTTATGTGTGGGTTGTTTCATTCACCGGTTTGGTTGTATTAGAGAAAAAAGAAAATAATATCTACAATCAGATTGATTCTGAATCAATGTTCCCTGAACCTTATTACAAGCTTTTTCATGAAATTATTCAGGACAGGCAGGGTAATATCTGGTTGGGTTCGGTAGGTGAAGGTATTTTCAAATTGAACTTCAACAACACATCACTACATACCAACTCGCTGAAAAAATTAAAAGAGAGAGTCGGTTTTCCTCCCATTGTAGTGGGCTTTTGTGAATCGACGGATGGATTTATATATGTTATTCTCAACAGGCTCGGATTATATGTCCTAAATCCTAAAACTGGTGACATAAATCCCCCAACACAACCCTCTATCAGAAAAATACAAAGTGTAAGTGCCATTACAAGAATAAAAAGTACGCATGAAATATGGCTAAGTAGTGAAGGCAAACATGATATTTACATAATAAGCGATAAAGTTGGTGGTTCTAATGAGATTAAGACCCTTCGGATTATGAATAATCAAGAATCCTCCATTACCTGTTTTTGGGAAGATTCGCAAGGAAACGTTTGGATAGGCACTGATAGTGGTTTGTACAGACGTACAGCCGGAAGTAACAAAGTATCATTGGTCAATGCCAACATTACCAATATCACGGTTATTCGTGAAGACAAAAAAGGTAATATCTGGGTGGGGAGCGATAAACAGGGAGTTATCAAGTTGCAAAAATCGGGTGGACAAAAGCCCTATTCCACCATAATGACTTTCAGTAAAAGGATGGGAAATCTGCAGAGCAATTCTATCCAGTCCATTTGCTGTCGCAGAAACGGAGATGTATGCATAGGAACCCGGGTGGGCAGCATTTATTTCTATGACGAAAAAAACAACTCCATGCGTGATGTGAGTCGACTGTATGGAATAACAGAAGAATCGGTCTTGGAAATGCTGGAAGATGATTTAGGTACTTTGTGGATTTCGACAATAAAAAAAATTATCCGATTCAACCCGGCCAATCATGTTACAACCTACTACACTCAGTCTGATGGTATCTTAGTAAGTTCATTTGCCAAGAATGCTTGTATCAAATTACAGGACGGAACAATGATGTTTGGGGGGAATAAAGGCTTTTGTGCTTTCACTCCAAGTATATTAAATTCGAAACCATCTTCACAACAAAAAGTAGTTATCACGGACATTGAAGTGAAAAACCAATCAATCTTTGACAATGAAACCGAAAAATACTACAATGCAAAGAAAAGACAACTGACCCTTCATAATACCGATAATGACGTAAGTTTGGAGTTCTCGGCCCTCAATCTTACGTCAGCAGATAAAATTCAGTATGCCTACAAACTCAGCGGAGTGAATAATGACTGGGTATATATGGGAAACAACAGACGTTTTGTAAACTACGCCAACTTATCCGACGGGAGTTATACTTTTCAGGTGAAAGCAAGCGACGAGAACGGAACCTGGAGCGACCAGATCACTTCTTTACAGATAATTATACTTCCTCCGTTTTATCGGACCTGGTGGGCTTATCTGATATATCTGATTTTAATCGGTGGAATTACTTATTTTAGTTTCAAGACAGTAGCTAACCGTATTCGTCTGCGTAATGAAGTGCGAATATCACGCATAGAGAAAGAAAAATCGGAAGAGTTAGCTCAGATTAAGCTGCGCTACTTCACCAATATCTCGCATGAGTTGCTTACACCACTCACTATCATCATGCTGTTGATAGAAAGGCTACAGAAGAAAAACAGGGACGATTCCGCTCAGTTTGACATTATGAAGGATAATATTAATCGATTAAAAAGACTGATTCAGCAGATTCTGGTTTTCCGGAAAACCGAAAGCGGAAATATGAAACTCAAAATTCTGCAGAATGACATTGTTGACTTTGTAAATAATATCTGCCAGTCGAACTTTAGTCCACTAGTCAGCGAAAAAGAAATTAATTTTTCCATCGACAGTGAATACGATAGTTACATGGCTTATTTTGATCCCGACAAGTTGGATAAGGTCATTTACAACCTGCTTTCGAATGCGTTTAAGCATACACCTAAAGGAGGCTCCATTGTGGTAAAGATGAACTTTATTACCCGTATGGATGACGTTTACCTACAGCTTTCGGTTTCGGATACAGGTACAGGAATTGCCGAAGTAGATTTGCCGCATATTTTCAAACGATTTTATATCAGTAGTAACTCCGATCAGAGCCAGAGTCATGGCATTGGGTTGGCACTTACCAACGATTTGTTGAAGATTCACAAAGGAAGCGTTGAGGTGAAAAGTAAGCTGGGTGAAGGGGCCGTATTTACAATTGAAATTCCCATCTCGAAAAATGCTTATACCGACGATGAACTTTCGGCAGAAGAGCAAAAGATAGAGAATATACCCGAAATACCGGAGTTGACAACTGAAGAAACTGCACTGGAATCTGTTGAAGTGAATGATGCCACAAAAGAATTATGCATACTGGTGGTAGAAGATAACCGGGAACTAAAAACGTTGATTGCCGACCATTTCGCCAAAGATTATAAGGTACTAACGGCCGAGAACGGACTACAGGCACTCGAAGTTTTGCAGGAAAATGAAATAGACCTGATAATAAGCGACGTGATGATGCCCGAAATGGATGGACTTACCTTCTGTAAAATTATAAAGGAAGATATTTCCACGAGTCATATCAATGTATTGATGCTTACGGCTAAAAACTCCACCGAAGACCGGATTGACTGTTACAATGCCGGAGCCGATTCATACATTGCAAAGCCATTTGAGTTAGCTGTGCTTGAAGCACGTACAAAAAACCTGATCAACAAAAGAAAACAAAAAACAGATACATTCAAAAAGAACAAAGACATCAATATATCGTCGATGGAATACGGGTCGTTGGATGAATTGTTTTTGCAACAAGCTGTTCAGACTGTTGAAAAAAGACTGGCTGACGACACCTTCGATTTCGACGACTTTGCCATTGATATGGCCTCTTCCAAGTCGACTTTACATCGTAAATTAAAGTCATTAACCGGACTCTCACCCGGTGAGTTTATTCGAAATATCCGGCTGAAACATGCTGCTCAAATGCTTGCCAACAATATTGGAAATATATCTGAAATTGCATTTGCAGTAGGCTTTAACGACCCGAAATATTTCAGTCGTTGTTTTAAAGTAGAATTTGGAATGAGTCCCCGCGAATATCAGGAGTCGAAAAGGGCATAGAACAGTTTTTTACCCCAAATTTAGTTGGAAAACAGAGCTAAAACCCATGAGAACTTAGCGCCGGAGCACGCAACTGATACGTTTAGAGCTGCAAAACTCGTTCGTACCGGTACGACTGATGTTTTTCAGTCTGCGAAGCCCGTTCGTACCGGTACGACTGATGTTTTCAAGTCTGCGAAGCTCGTTCGTACTAGTACGATTGATGTTTTTCGGTTTGCAAAGCTCGTTCGTACTAGTACGACTGATGTTTTCAGGTCTGCAAAGCTCGTTCGTACTAGTACGACGTTTTTTGTTAAGCTAGTTTTGCAGTCGTTTCAGAAAATCCACCCAATTCAGATTCCATGGATCGGTCTTTCGATCGGGGGCAATGTCGCTATGGCGAAGTACATATTTAATCTTATAGCGTTTTTTGATATCCTTTACCAGCGCCACCAACGAGTTTAGCTGTGCATCAGTCGGAGCATCTTCGGTGGAAGTAATAAGCTCAATACCGATGGAACAGGAGTTGAGACCCGTTCTCCCGTCGGGTAATTGGCTGTGTCCGGCGTGGTACGAAATGTTTTTTTCTTTTACCAACTGATAAATGGTTCCGTCGCGCCCCAACAGGTAATGCGAACTGACATGGTAGTGCGAAAACTGTTTGATAACCAAATCGACATCGTATTTATCACCCTCGGATGCATTAAACACGGAGTGTACAATGACAACATCAATTTTTCGGTTCTGAGCTTGATGCATGCCGAAACATACGGTTTTATCTACTGTTTTTAGTTTGGTCTGCCCCGAAACAAAGGTCAGGCTGAATACGAAAATCAAACACAATAAAAAAAATCGGACTTTAATAATTTGTTTCATTTTAAAAAAATTACGAATCACTCTTATCGGATATTATTTCATAAATAATCCGTTAAAGTACATCCATGCAATGTATCGGGCAAATTTACCAATCAGCATGGAGATGGCTACTTTCCACCATTTGCAACGGAAAAATCCGGTAGCCACGGCAATTACATCGCCAATAAACGGCACAAATGAGAAAAATGCAAACCAGTCGCCATATTTCTGAATTCGCACGGTTGTTTTTTCAAGTTTTTCCTTTTTAATGTGGAAATATTTTTCAATCCATTCAATTTTTCCCAGCAACCCTACGTAATAGCTGGTCATGCCACCGGCAAAGTTACCAAGCGTTGCCACCCACACACAAGTCCACGGATCCAGCCCGCTAAAAACCATAGCGGAAAAAATAATTTCGGAACTAAAAGGTACTACAGTTGCAGCCAAAAAAGAAGCAAGAAAGAGGCCCAGATAGCCGAGTTGCATTAGTCCGGCCATTTATAGTTGGATGATGTATTTTGATACAATGAATGCTATGTTTATAAAACAGAAAATCAGGAAGAATATGCAATAAAAGTTATTTTGTTTCAACGTTAATGGGTGCGACATCAATAGCGAATAAATCAGTGCTATAATCGGTAAAAACGAAACATACTGATTTTTAAAAAGCACAGTCAGCACCGAGAATGAAATAAGAAGAAGAATTAAAAAATTCAGTTTATTGCGCGTATGAATAGCGTCGCTGTGAGACAATGACCTTAGCCCCACTAAACTAATTATCATCATGACGACAAGCAATGCAGCGTATATTAAGTCGGGAATCGAAAATGTAGCAAAATTAAAATTGAGGTTTAATGCAAATACAAATGCCTGTGTAAAATCAAAATAAGGATCGAACAGATATCTGCCTGACAGGTACAGAATCCAGGGAGTTAACGTACCAAAAATGGCTGCCAGAAATGTACGCAGAGAAAAACTCTGAAACATGATAAACCCAATCAAACAGATGGGAATAATGAAAATCAATGCATTGATAAGTAAACTGCTGATACTGATGAAAAGGCATCCCATAAAGGCCTCTTCCGACGAGTTCTTATTGCGCGACATGTTGAAAAACGAAAACAACGCAAAGATAAAAAGTGTCAAGGTAATATGCGAACCGTTTGAAATGTGGGTTTCGTTCCATACACTCATCAAAAGCAGAAAAATAAAGATGGGTAAAAAAGTACGGGTTCGGATGATGGTAAACCTGTTATTTATCTGTGCTAGCAGAAGCGCATTTACTAATGTGAAGCCCAACCCGACTAAGTTCGATTGCAAGGTATTAGGGTGTAGAAATGTTTGTAGGGTTTGCACCAGACTGGAAGGTTGGTCGGTCAGAGTTATCAGTTGGCCACCAAAAAAAGACGACAACCACAAGCCACAGCAAGTCAGTACAAGCAAAACAGCCATAGGAATGCTGGGTACAATCAGATTTTTTAATGAAATATGCATTTTCTGTTATTCAATTTACAATTTTGAAATTGAAAATAAATCAACCAAATGCAAACTTAGGTATACCCCCCGTACTTGCATTTGGTTATTTATAGCTTCAAAGTTGACTTCTATTTTAATCCTCTTTTTTTCAATAATCCGTCAGGACTAGGATTAGCTCCTCTGAAATCGCGATACAATTTCATTGCGTCTTCCGAGTCGCCACGTTCTAATATTTTTTTACGGAATGCTGTTGCTATTTTCGGATTGTATACATCACCGGTTTCTTTAAATGCTTGAAAAGCATCAGCATCAAGCACGGCAGCCCAGGTGTAGCTATAATATCCGGCATAATAATCGCCACTGAAAATATGATTAAAGAAAGTGCTCCGGTAGCGACTAATGATTTGAGGAATCAGACCAATTCTGTCCAACGATGCTTTTTCAAAAGCCACAACATCAAAACTGCTGGTATCTTTCCGCATGTGGAAGTCCATATCCAGAAATGATGCAGCTAATAATTCGGTATTGATAAAGCCCTGATTGAATGTAGCTGCTTTTTGTATTTTGTCTACCAGTTCCTGTGGCATGGGCTTACCGGTTATATAGTGGCGGGCATAAGTTTTCATCACTTCGGGTTCCCAACACCAGTTTTCCATTATTTGCGATGGCATTTCTACAAAATCGCGCGACACATTTGTACCCGACATACTTGGATAGGTGCATTGGGTCAACAAACCATGCAATGCATGTCCAAACTCATGGAACAGTGTTTCAACCTCATCCATGTTTAGCAACGATGGTTTATCGGCTGTGGGTTTGGTAAAGTTCCCGATATTGCAAATAACCGGACGATGGTTAACGCCATCTTTTTTATATTGCTCGGTAATGCTGTTCATCCATGCTCCGGCCGATTTTCCTGCACGTGGAAAGTAATCGGTATATAAAATACCAACCAGCGATTTATCGGCATCGCGTACTTCGAATACTTCTACATCCGGATTATAAACAGGCATATCGTTCAGCTTTTTAAAAGTCAAGCCATATAATTTCGATGCTAAATCGAACACCCCTTGTCTTACATTCTCCAGTTTAAAGTAGGGTTTCAACGCTTCTTCATTCAGGTCATATTTTTCTTTACGCAGTTTTTCCGAATAATACCACCAGTCCCAGGCTTCCAGCTTTTCGCCTTTACCTTCGGCATCCATCATTTTTTGCAAGTCGCCGGCTTCTTCCTTCGCTTTTTTTACGGCAGGTTCCCATACGGTTTTCAGCAGATCGTAAACAGCCTGAGGTGTTTTAGCCATTGTGTCGTCCAGTACAAATGCAGCCGATGTTTCGAAGCCCAACAGTTGTGCTTTCTGCGTACGTAGTTTAATAATTTTGTTGATAACAGCTTTGTTATCTTTATCGTTATCATGGTTGGCACGTGTAGTGTAAGCCATCAGCAAGTCTTTACGCAATTCGCGGTTCTGACTGTATTGTAGCACCGGAATAAAACTGGCCTTGTGTGTACTGAAAAGCCATTTACCCGGTTTTCCGGCTTCTTTGGCACTTTCGGCAGCAGCCTGACGGACACTTTCGGGCAAACCGGCCAAGTCAGCTTCGTTATCCACTACTTTCTGATAGCTATT
>WSSedL1CaDRAFT_10000253_pt1 | contig 37320 bp, 30 predicted proteins | sample WetSurSL1Cattail_FD_9464 | JGI IMG/M metagenome (IMG submission 9464)
CTCCGGCACAAAACAAGCTGATGATTTACGAGATGTTGTTTCGCGACTTTACAACAGAAGGGTCGGTACAAGCCGCTATTCAAAAACTGGATTATATAAAATCGTTAGGAGTGAATGCTATTGAACTAATGCCCATTATGGAATTTGATGGAAACAGCAGTTGGGGATATAATCCTAACTTTTATTTTGCACCCGATAAAGCTTATGGCGCAAAACCGGATTATCAGCAATTTGTTGACGAGTGTCATAAAAGAGGAATAGCAGTCATTCTTGATATTGTATTTAATCATACCTGGGGTTTAAGCCCTTATTGTATGGTTTATTGGGATTCTACTAATGCGAGACCGCTTTCAACCAATCCATATTACAATGCAACAGCTCCTCACCCATATAGTGTTGGAAATGATTTAAATCATAGCCGTTCCTTTGTTCGGACATGGTTAAAACGGGCATTACAATTTTGGCTTACCGAATATAAAGTGGATGGATTTCGTTTTGATTTAAGTAAAGGATTTACTCAAACTCAAAGTACAACCACTACCGTTTCAAATTATGATGCGTCGCGTGTCAGCTACATAAAAGAATACTCTGATGCTATTAAAGCGGTTAATCCAACTGGTTATGCCATATTAGAGCATTTTTGTGATACTGACGAAGAAGACACTTTAGCAGCATATCATGGAACCATGCTATGGAGAAATATGGCTACTTCGTACCAACAAGCGGCTATGGGATATTCTAGTAATAGTGATTTCAGCAGTATCGTAGGAACAAACCGTGTTGGCTATGCAGAGAGTCACGATGAAGAGAGACTAGCTTATAAAACTCTCACTTACGGCCAATCTCTACTTTTAGACACTATCACAGCTATGAAACAACTATCGGTCATTTCTCCTTTTATATTCTTAAGTCCAGGACCCAGAATGATGTGGGAATTTGGAGAAATGGGATATAACTATCCGACAAAAAATACAGATGGTTCAAATAATACATCTGCAAATCCTGCCCGGTGGGACTTTCTAAGCAACCCTGGCCGATTAGCGTTACATGATGTATATTCCACTGTAATAAACTTCAGGAATCAACATAGTGATTTATTTTCTAATCCAACTAACTGGAACTGGCAGGTTACAACATCTGATTGGAGTACCGGTAGACGCATATTTCTGACGAATGATACAATAACTGCAATTATACTGGGCAATTTTACCGGAACACAGACAGTAACCGCCACCCCCAATTTTTCCAAAACCGGAATTTGGTACAACTTACTGACCGGAGAGCAGCTCAACGTCACCAATACGGCTATGACTATCAGCATGCCGGCAGGTAGTTTGTTGATATATACCGATCGGACAACTAATGTTAGTACCGGGATCAACGACACTCCCGCGGTGAGTTCCACAACTGTTTTTCCAACAGAAACAACAGACAAGGTTTATATCACCACTCCGGGAACTATGACAAAAGCAACTGTTTACAATATGCAGGGTTCCAAACTAAAAGAGGTGACAAACACGAATGAAATCAGTTTACAAAATTTTGGTCCCGGCATTTATATCTTAGAAGTCAATACATCGGAAGGTAAAAGCATTCATCGGATCATAAAAGAATAAGCTAATATCAATTACACAAAAAGGACCGGCTCTTTACAGAACCGGTCCTTTTTATTTCATTTATATACTATTTCTTTCGGAGTTGCTCCAATGCAGTTTTCACTGTTTTGTCATCCTTGTAAAGTAGCGGATAGAAACCCTGATCACCAATGCTGTTGCGCGAAATATACGCTTTCAACTGCATCAACAGGAATCGTTTCGAGATATTTATCTGCTTCGGATTGGCAGCCACTCCCTTGGTAGCAGCAAAGCGGACAAACTCGGGCAACAGATCCTGACCATCCAGAAATTTATCCATCTGCTGCCAGCTTTTATTAGCTTTCAGCTTATCACGATTTTTGTCGACATACTGAAATGCGAACTGATACAAATAACCATAATTGACCACTTTGTTCAGATATGGAGTATATTCCGATGTATCGCGTGGTACAAATATGTCGGGCATTATTCCGCCGCCACCATATACGGTTCTACCGCCAAAGGTTTTATATTTGGTTTTGTGAGACGCATGTATACTGTCTTTACTATCAATTTCGCCATGCATATACCGTTTTACGATATCCATTTCGTAGTCCTCTGCTTTGCCTTTCACATACGGTTTTTGTATGCTCCGACCCGAAGGTGTATAATAACGCGCTACAGTAAGACGAATAGCCGACCCATCAGATAAATTCATCTGCTGCTGAACCAATCCTTTTCCGAACGACCGGCGACCGATGATCAATCCTCTGTCATTATCCTGAACAGCTCCGGAGAAAATCTCGCTGGCTGATGCGGAAAACTCGTCGATTAGAACCACAATAGGCATTTTGATGCAGCTCCCTTTTCCATCCGACCGTGCTTCAGAGCGTGGGTAAGCTTTCCCTTTGGAATATACAATCATGCGCCCTTCCGGCAAGAATTCATTCACCATATTGATAGCCTGATCCATAAATCCACCGCTATTTTCACGCAGATCGATAACAAACTTCTTCGCTCCCTGATTCTTCAGTTTGGCTATAGCATCCAGAAACTCAGAATACGTGGTGGCAGCAAATTTACTTACCTTGATAAACCCAACATGCGGTTCAATCATATAAGCAATATCCACTGAGTTAACCGGAATATCACCGCGCGTGATGGAATAATGCAAAATTTCACGTGTTCCGTGGCGACGAATACCAAGCTTTACTTTTGTTCCTTTTTTACCACGCAATTTCTTCATCACCTTCTCGTTGGTAATCTTCTTACCCACAAAAGACGAATCGTTTACCTGCACAATCCTATCACCAGCCAGAAGTCCCACTTTTTCCGAAGGTCCGCCATTGACAATAGCTACAATGGATATTGTATCATTTTGTATATTAAACTGAACTCCAATGCCGCTAAAACTACCTTCCAACTCGCTGTTCACGTCAGCCAGATCGGAAGCCGGAATATATACCGAATGCGGATCGAGCTTCGAAGCCAGATCCGTCATCATCCCTTCCGTCAGGTCTTTCATATTCATCGTATCCACATACTGCGAATTGATAATAGAAAGCAATTCATCAATTTTACTGTGACCCGACATCATTCTGGACAATCCTCCGTTTGCCCTTCTCGCAAGCAAGTTACCCAAAAACAAACCACTCAGAATGGAAAGAAATATAATCAGAACCAGAAATAAATTCTTTTTATTCATAAAACTATTTTTCAAATACTTTTTTAGCTTACTACTTACTACAAACTACTTACTACAAACTACTTACTACAAACTACTTACTACCAACTACCTACTACCAACTACCTACTACCAACTACCTACTACTCACTTATCTCCTTGTCCAGATAAACGAGCTCAATACCCGCACGTTCCAGCAATTCCACGCCGTCCATGATGCGGTACTTTTCACCATACACCACCCGTTTTATTCCGGATTGAATAATGAGTTTGGCACACTCTATACAAGGCGAAGCAGTTACATACAAGGTAGCGTTATCGCTACTATTATGCGAGCGGGCTACTTTACTGATTGCATTGGCTTCGGCGTGTAGCACATAAGGTTTCGACATATTATTCTCATCCTCACACACATTTTCGAACCCTGAGGGAGTTCCATTGTAGCCATCGGAAATAATCATCTGATTTTTCACCAGCAATGCTCCCACCTTACGGCGTTCGCAGTACGAGTTTTCGGCCCAGATACGAGCCATACGCATATATCGGTTATCTAATAATTCTTGTTTTTCAGCCATCTTTTTTACTCACTTCGTTCGCGTTATTTGCTTCGCGATATTAATTGATATTAGCTCACTTCGTTCGCGATATTAGCTTCGCGATAGTTGCCTGCGGCGATATTTGCTTCGCGATATTTGCTTCGCGATATTTGCTTCGCGATATTTGCTTCGCGATATTAGCTTCGCGATATTAGCTTCGCGATATTAGCTTCGCGATATTAGCTTCGCGATATTAGCTTCGCGATATTAGCTTCGCGATATTAGCCTTCGGCGATATTTGCTTCGGCGATATTTGCTTCGCGTTATTACTACTTACTACCGACTACTTACTACCGACTACTTACTACTTACTGCTTACTACTTACTGCTTACCGCTTACTTTTTCAACAGCTCTTCCGCAAATTCAATCAGGTTTACGCCCGAGAAATTACCGGAGGTCATCAGCAACAGGGCTGAGTTATCGTAATTAAGCTCGCGGAGCTTAGCCTGCAATGCTTCCGAATCGGTAAACACAGTCAGGTTTGTTCCGCCAAAAGCTTGCTGAACCTGTTCGGGTTTAATTTCTTTTAATCGTTTATGTTGAATCACTTCCGGATTATAATACACAAAAGCCACATCGGCTTCGGTCATACAGTCGGCATACTGAGGCAAGAAGTCCTCAGTCAGACTGCTAAACGTATGCAGTTCCATACAAGCCACCAGTTTCCGGTCGGGATATTGGTGTTTCACGGCTTTCACCGTAGCTTTGAGTTTCGATGGCGAATGGGCAAAATCTTTAAACGCTACCGACGATGAAGTTTCCATGATCTTTTGCAAGCGGTTGGAAGCTCCCGGAAATTCCGAAATAACCGAATAAAACTGTTCATCGGTCACCCCTATCTGCCTACAGGCAAGGCGAGCCGCATCCATATTCTGCAGGTTATGTTCTCCAAAAACTTTCAGCGGAATTTTTCCATATTTAGTGATCAGACTGGTAACACCATCATTCACTTCGTATTTTGGTGTATTATATGGAAAAGGAACAATGTCGCGACGCAAATGTTCAGCTATCTCATTCAGGTTTTTATCGCCGTCAAAATAAATCAACCGCCCCTGCACTTCCATCAGGTCTACAAACTTTTTAAATTGCTCCACATAATTTTCAAATGTAGGGAATACATTGATATGGTCCCAGGCAATACCTGTAAGTACGGCAATATGGGGTTTGTAGAGGTGAAACTTAGGACGACGGTCGATGGGTGAAGTCAGGTATTCGTCGCCTTCGAACACCGCAATGCGCGATTCATACGAAAGCTTCACCATATTATCAAAACCCTCTATCTGAGCGCCAACCATATAATCGGCATCAATATTAAGTTGCTTCAACACAAACAAAATCATAGCCGTAGTGGTGGTTTTACCATGACTCCCTCCTACTACAATACGCGTTTTGCTGCGTGTTTGCTGATAAAGATATTCGGGGAACGAATAAATTTTCAGTCCAAGTTGCTTGGCTCTTATTAATTCAGGATTATCTTCGGTGGCGTGCATACCCAGAATAACGGCTTGCAAACCTTTATGAATTCGTTCGGGAAACCAACCCAACTCCTCAGGGAGTAAACCATGCTCTTTCAAGCGACTACGTGAAGGTTCGAAAATTTCATCATCCGAGCCTGTGACTTCAAAATTGTTTTTTTTACTGATTGCGATGGCTAAATTGTGCATAGCAGCTCCGCCGATGGCGATAAAATGAACTCGTTGCATAGGATTGTATGATGAATGTTTTTACTTATTTTTGTCGGGAGTTTTATTGAATCGCAAATGTACTAAAAAGTTCGCCAAATTCATAAAAAATTAATGCTCATTAATCTACTTAGTCTACTTATTCAACCTATTAACAAAATAACTTTCAATGATATTACACTCTATAGAAGCCGGCACCTTGCTCGTCGACGGAGGTGCTGCCTTTGGCGTAGTGCCCAAAAAAGTCTGGAAAAAACGCTATACATGCAACGCCGATAATTATTGCTTGTTCAACATGCGCTGCCTGCTTATTGACACCGGCGACCGACGCATACTTATCGATAACGGAGCCGGCGACAAGCAACTGAAATACCTCAAACATTACGGATTCCGCGATGTGATAAATTTCGAAGCAGAGCTAAACAAGTTGGGATACAGCTGTGCCGACATCACCGACATGGTGTTTACACACCTGCACTTCGACCACTGCGGAGGATCGACCAAATATAACGCCGACAAATCAAAAGTCGAACTCGTTTTTCCCAACGCCAGACACTGGGTGGGTGAAGCGCAATGGAATAACTTTCTGCATCCCAACGTGCGCGAAGACGACTCCTACTTCCCCGAAAACATGCTGCCCGTGTTCGAAGCCGGAAAGCTAAAACTCGTTACCGAAAACCGGTTTATCTGCCCCGAAGTGGAAGTGCGCCTCTTCAACGGGCACACCGTAGGGCAACTCGTACCTTACATCTACCGCACCGACGTCACTTTTGTGTATGTAGGCGATGTTATTCCAGTGGCTGCCAACGTGCCACTGGCCTGGGTATCGTCCTACGACGTTCAACCGCTCCGATCGATGGAAGAAAAAAAGATCCTGCTCGACGAAGCTGCTGCCAAACATCAGATACTCCTCTTTGAACACGATGCCTACAACGAGTGCTGCACCGTAGCCTCGCAATACAAAAAGCACAAAGTGGAAAAGACATTTAGTTTCGATAGCGTACGTGTTGATGGCGCTACGTTATGATCGGTATCTTAGTTGACCACTATCACACTAAGAGCAAAGAGAGGATGATCCCCAACGAATCATCCTCTCTTTATTTTATTCTCTCTTATTTCAGACTTACCAAATGGCTCCGCATGTCCTGCGATAAATCATTTATATCCATAATTTTCAGGGTTTGTCCCTTATTAGCTGTTGTTCCTGTTGCATTAGTCGCCGTTAAAGGCTCATCAATATAGTTCACATCCAACCGGTACATAGCACCTGTTGCCGGGTCAACAATCAACAGACCGATTAATCCACCAAAAATAATATTACCAAAGTACCACCCGTTCAACGAACATCTTACCGGGATTATTTTTTCGGCATAGCCAGGCATTGTGAGTTTAATCATATACGATTCGCTAGCAAAAAAGCCCGCTCCCGATTTCAGCAGCAACGTAGCAGGAGTCTGTCCGGTGAATACCGAAATTCCCCGTCGGTTTGTAATCTGCACTTGTGCTCCGGCAGGAGTTGTTTTTACAGTTAAAGGCCATTTGCTTGAACTTACAATGGAAGCACAGCTGGTGAAAGTGATAACGATAGCAATAAATGCAATTGTTTTGGTAAAAATTTTCATTTTGTAAAATTGATTATTATGTCCTACTCTATAAGCTTTTCGGTTCCGCTATTCTATTTTTATAAATGTATTACTTATATTTATCTTTGATTACTAAAACCTCAATTTTTCGTTTTCCGTCAACAAGTTCTAATCCTATTTTTTTGAGCTCTTTGTATATCTGATTTGGATTCTCATTATACCAGGGTACATCAAAGTCATATTTACCTTTTAGATTTGTTTCATTTACAACAGGAAAGTTCAACTGACTTTGAATAAAATCTGCTAAAATACTAATATCAGAGGCTTTCATTGATAGCCCTAATCCACCATACATTCCCGACGGTGTAGCATCTTTGGCTGATTCTTTCAGGCTAATTGTCACTCCCTTTATTCTTTGCAGAATTTTCACCGGCTTTTCTCTCTTTTCAACCGTTGCTTTATATCCAAAATAAATGTCAAGTTGTTCTTTCATTATTTCAAACCGCCTATCTGCCAGCTCATCCGGCAAAATCAACTCGAAACAAATTGCATTCTCTTTGCTCCACTTACCTTTAGATGAATCCGATATTTCAATTTCCGTTCTTACTAAAGCCGGAAATTGGTAAGCATATTCATACAGTGATGTTGCTATCAAATTTGTTGCAAATATCCTATTCTTGTACTTTTCAGTTCCTTCTACTGTTGCATAACTTGGGAATCCTTCCTGAAACGGAGTAATTGTGAGCTGAAAATTAATATTGCCAAATGCCGATAATGGCTTTGTCGGATCAAAGTTTAATAAATCCTTTTTTTCTTGTATAGCTACACTTTGTCCATTAATTATCTTTGTAATCAGTTCTTCCGTAATTTCTGCAGGTTCTGTTATGGCTCGTACTATACCTTCTTTATCAATCAAGATCGTGTGTGGCACAGCCCTGTGAGGAAAGGCTGCATTTAGTTGTCCATTTTCATCTATTGCTACAGGTAAATTAAGCTTTCCATTCTTCAGAAATTGCTCAATTCGTTTTTCTGAATCTGCTGTAATAGTTATTACTTGTAAATCATTCTTGAATTTTCGTTGTAATTCTTCCAAACGAGGAAATGAGGCAATACAAGCAGAACAGAATGTTCCCCAATATTCCAGTATCACAATTTTGTTAGCTCCATATTCAGAGAGTTTAGCTGAAGTAATATCGGAATTTAGAATCTTATCAAAAGACAAATCAGGTGCTTTTTTTCCTATTTGAGATTCTTGTCCAAACACACTTAATGAGAGTAATGTAAAAAGAAGTGTTGCCAGTTTTTTCATACTGTTCTATTTGAATTAAAGTTATAATTTTCCTGTTCTGTAATATTGCTATTCATCCCCTAACGGGGAATCATCATATCCTACATTTTTTTCTATGGTTATATAGCTCCTACGGAGAATCAAACCAGAAGAAAGACTAAACTCTATAATAGATTTCATTTATCACACTACTTTCTGCCCCATTCAATTTTCCATTAGGCTTATATTGTGCAATATTTGCTTTCAATTCATCTTTATTGATTTCATTAAACTCTTTCACCGGATTCCGAAGGGACATCCCCACATTATCTTTCAAAATTAATTCAATACGATCTAATGCACGCAATCTTATTTTGGGATTTTTCAAACCTCTATTCAACAGATCATTTTGAATTGATTCTTTTATTTCAGGCCATGTCATATATGTATATTTAATTTTGATTCAAGAACGTTGGATATTTTCTTCATCTCCGTGTTATAAGTCTGACTTAATTATCTGAGTTCATATTTATCAATCAAGGTAGCTATTACGTCAAAATGTTTTGTTTCGTCTTTTGCTTGTGGATGTTGCGAAGCAATATAAAACACATCTTTAATTTTAAAAAGTTTTGTTTCATAACCATCCCACTCCACTTTCTCTATACTGCTAGTATGGTTGTTTCCATTTAAATAAAAAAGAAAATCTTTTTCCCAACCGGAAGTTAATAACACAACAAATTTAGGAGAAAGCACTTCTATCTCTTTTTCAAGTATCTTCCGACAAGATTCGAGTTGCTCATAATAAAGCGGATCATTGGGATTTCCACCTTCTGATGGAGCTATTTTACACAAATTGCTCCAAGCCACATACCGAAACCATTCATCTTTAGGATATAGATGTTGACTTATCTTTTTTATAACCCTCCAAAACGCTGATTTATTTGTATTATATGTTTCGTTTGGTCCTGATAAATTTTCAACCCACTCCATTTGATCACCTCTGGCAAAAATTCTATCTGTTGTTTTTCCAAATAACACATCAATGTCAGTTTCTGCATTTACCCAGCCATTTACTGCCTTACCAACAAACAGAACCCCCGCGTTTTCTTGTTTCGGAAATTTCTTACCCCACTGCATACAAAACACACAAACATCCGAAAATGTATTCTTATCCAACAACTCTTTAAACAATGGCAATAAGCCTGCTTTCAATTTTTCTTTCATCTTTTATTTTTATAGCTATTCTGTTTTTATTTTCGATCAAAATCATAACGTAAGTAACCATAGCTTCATACTGAACAGCGACGACAGTACGAAATCAAATGTATTAGCAGTCCTATTTTTCATTTTATCTCCCACATTTCTCTTAAATGTTTAATGATTTTTTCTTGCCTTTCATATATTTTTTCTTCAGTCCAATCAGAATTAGAGCAGACTTCTTTTGTTAAGTCGAACGAAACCTTTTTGTCTAGGTTGTTATAAATCTCTTTCTTTTTAGGAAAAGAATAATTTTGTGCCTTTGTATTCTTTTTTCCACTAAGCAGTGTGAGATTTCCAATTCTATGAACTAACATTTTATGTTTCTCAGAGTCGAATCTATCTGTCCAATAACTATCTTTAATCGATTGAGGTAAGATATGTTCTATCGAAATTAACCCTGTATAATCTTTAACTACTGAGCTGTCTTGCATTGTATTTTCGATTCCAAGTAGAACTGCTTTTGCGTAGCTCATTCCATATAAATCGCCATTAAGGACTTCAATAAATTCTTTATTGTTAGCATGTTTTTTGAATGTATCAAATAAATCCTCTTTTGATCTATTAGAATTAATATCATTAATTACATTGTAATATACAGTATTTCTCTTAGTTCCACCAAGTCTACGAATCCAGTTTTGATACGTAATCTTTTCAATCAACTCAAAGAAATCTTTATCATCAATATTATGATCGCTAGAATTTAAGAATGCCAGAACTGGAGGAATCCATTCGTCATAAGATACTCTTTTCAATGATGAAACATATATTTTTAATGTTACTGGAAAATCATTAGTTACGATTTTCTTATAGTTATTGGCCGCTTTAATTAATTCACTGCAAAAATCGTCTACATCTTTTCCTATGAGAATCTGTTCATATTCTTTAAATAAGTCGTCTTGTGCCTTGCTGCCTTTGATTGAAGTTCTAAAATGACCAAGAAAATTATCCAGATTTGCAATTGTAATTATCTCTTCAAGTTCTTGCCAAGTATCTTCAATGATTCCTTGAGAGGAGGCGTTTGTTCCAGCCAATTCATAGAGTCTATTTTTCAACAGATCTCCATTTGATAATGAAAGTCCTCTTGCATTTAAGACATTAAATAATCGATATGCTGATGCAAAGCTTTGCGTATTGACAAATACTATATAGACATTATTTAAAAGATAATTCGCATAAAGTTTCAATTCATTTTGAGATTTGTCTTTTAGATATGATTCAATTTCTTTTGAATTGTTTATTAGATTTCTTTGTGGTTCTGAAAGTTCAGCAGGTATTTCTGGTTTATCAACTGCTAATATATGTTTTTCAAAAAATCTTTGGTCTTGTAATCGAATATTTAATCTAGGTTTTTCAGCTTCTCCTGTTAATACATTTACAGGCATTATTCTATCTTGCATGACTTTTTTAGCTGCAGAATCTTCAATCAAATCTCTTAGTTTAGAAAACATCAATGTTAGTGTTGTCAAACGTTGTTGCCCGTCAACTATGTCATACCGTGTGTCACGTTCTTTCTCTATCGAAATAATTGTTCCTATAAAATACTCTTGTTGATTCTCCTGAAATGCCTCATATGTGTCATTAATTAAATCTTGAGTGTGTTTTTCATTCCAAGAATAAGGTCTTTGGTACAATGGTATTTTATAGATTTTACCATCAGTCAATACTTGTGATAATTTTGATTCTTCTGCTTTCATAATATATTATTTTTAATTTTTAATATGCTTCCTACCATCAGTGAATTCCCAATCCTTCTCCTGCACCTCCCATTCCTAACCCCCTCAAAACAAAAATCGGAACGTAAACGCTTACGTCCCGATTTTTCACTGCAATCTGCTAGCCGTGGGCAGATCCGTTTATTATTCGTTTGTTTTTTTTGCTTCAGTTTTTTTCAACGCGATGGTTATGGAGTTTAGTTCATTGGCCACTATCACCACATCGCGTACATCGGTTTGGTAACCCATTTTGGTGGTTGTCACTACGTAGTTGCCTTCATCCATCGATTTCACATTAAATCTGCCCGCTTCGGCCGATGTTTTTTCCAATATCAGCACCCCGTCGAGCCGGAAACTCACCACAGCATCCACCACCGGCGCATTGGTTGCGGCATCGGTCACCAGTGCTTTCACCGTAAGCGAACCCGAGCGATTCACCACCTTGCGTGTATCGTAATATTCTTTGTAAATTTTAGGCTGCGAGTCTTTCAGCATATCCACCAATAGGTCGGTTTTTCCCAGCGTAGCCTGGTTATCCTGTATCAGGTCTCCCATTTCGCCCGAAGTTTGCGATTTTCCTATCTGCCCTTCTTTAGGCGTATCTATCACTTTTCCAAATGCTTCAATGGCTGCTTTTACCTCTTTAAGCAGTTCGGGTGTTACCTCATATTCGGCAGCTGCCACCTGATTGGTTTCGGCAGCGTGATAAATAACCCAACACGCGCTCAGAAAAGTGTTATCTGTTAAGTGCGACATTTCCGTATCGGTATACGAAATTTCTTTTACCAGCACTTCATTGTTCGTAAAAGTGGCAAATGCCAGTAGTCGCCGTTGCAAATTCATCACCTTTTTAAAGGCGCCGCCTCTTAAAGTCTCTTTTTGTTTAGTCACCCCGGACAGATCTCTCTCCTGCTCTTCATTCAGAGCATTGATTTGGGGAATTGTTGTACCTAGTAAACTATACAAGGTAGGAAATAGGGGTAACTTGCTTAATAACTCCAGATTTCTTGTAAAAAAATTATAAACACGTCTTTGCATTGCATAAATGCCGTTTTGTTTTTTGTTCATACTCATTAAATTTAAAATTTTTGTTGCTGTTAACGTGCAACAAAGTTAGGAATAATTGGGATAAGTCCTCTTAGTTTCACAATATTTATACTCTTATAAAATTCGTTTGCATTTAAGCCAATAAATACAATAAAGCATAAACTTGCAATTTATTAATCAGCAAGCCAAAAGGACTTTAGTTAGTTTTGCGTTAATATTACGGCTAAATATATTTTAAATATCCTTTCCTACTGTTCAGCTTACAATCCGAGTCTGTTATCAATTCCAAAATCCGAAAAACGGACTCTACGATCCGACTCTTTTCTTTCATTCCCGCCGGTTTCCTTTTGTCAGTGCAATTTTTCTTCGGGTAACGCCCATTCCATTTCTTTAGCGCTTACTCCTGTTTCTTCCTTATCCGATGCTATTCCTTACCCGTCCGACCCGATTTCTTTGCTATCCGATCCGATTTCTTACCCGTTCAACCCAATTCCTTGCTTGTCGGATGCTATTTCTTACTTGTCCGATGCGATTCCTTGCTCGTCCGATGCGATTTCTTACTCGTCCGATGCGATTCCTTACTCGTCCGACCCTTTCCCTTAACAGTCCAACCGTTTCCCTTAACAGTCGTCAGCGATTTCTTACTCGTCCGACCCTTTCCCTTAACAGTCGTCGGCTGTTTCTTACTTGTCTTCCCCTATAATTAACGTGTCCTCCCCTATTCCTTTATCGTCCTACCCTATTTCTTAATGATCCAACCCGATCCCTTAACGGTCCAACCCTTTCCCTTAACTGTTCGAGGCAATTCCTTTAACGACTGTTTGCATATCTCGCTTGTCCAACCCGATCCTTAACAAGTTTGCGTTAATAATTTCGATCACATTTCAATAAATTTACATAAAGCAACCAACCACATTGCAACCGAACATACATAATCTTGCACCGATATTTCCAGAGACGATGGTATTCCACATCCCCTTCAGGGGCTTGGGGCGGAAAATTGGGATGAAAACCGTCCCACTCTGTTTTTAAAGGAAACACAAAGCTATAACTATATTATAAAAATCTTACTATCCAAAGTACTCTACCAAACCATCCCTACTGCTCACCATCATGATATTCAAAATAAAAAAAGAGGACATACCCTTTTGGCACATCCTCTCTCTATATCATTTCCTCGGCCTTCCGGCTTACACCGCAAAGTAAGCTTCCAGCTCCTTCAGCGTGTCTGCGTTGGTTTGCAAGTCGCGCACCACTTTGCCTTTTTCAAGCACCACGGTGCGTTTGCATACCTCGGTCACATGGTTCAAATCATGACTCGAAATAAGCATCGTCATATTCAGGCGGGTTTGTAAATCAATCAAAAAACGCTTTAACCGTATTTGCGACGAAGGGTCGAGTGCCGTAAACGGTTCGTCCAGAATCAGAATTTTCGGATCACCTATCAGAGCAGCTGCAATACCGATCTTTTTCTGGTTCCCTTTGGAATAATCGCGGATCAGTTTTTTTGTTCCCAGAATTTCATCATTGAAAAAGTCCTTCATCCCGTCCAAAAACAGGGCAATATCGCCTTCGGACTTGTGATGCAACTTTCCTACAAAGCTGAAATATTCCTCGGTAGTTAGGAAATCAATCAGAAAGCCTTCGTCCAGAAACGAACCGGTGATGGTTTTCCAGGCATCGTTGCGCATCACGGTTTGCCCCTCAATTTTCACTTCGCCCTTTGTAGGTTCAATCAAGTCCAGAATAAGTCGAAAAAAAGTAGTTTTTCCGGCCCCATTGTTGCCCACCAAACCAAAGCTTTCGCCCGGAGCAATTGCCAAACCCGGAATATCCAACACGGTCACCCCGTTATAAGCCTTTTGTAAATCGGTTACTTGTATCATATCCTTATCTAATTATAAATGATCAATTGTAAATTATAAATGAAAAATCCCCTCTATCAGTTTTAAACTTTTAACTACTTACTACCTACTACTTACTACCAACTCCCCACTTATTCCGCTTCTCGGAATCCTTCGGCCAGTTTATATTTCCGGCGGTTAAACTGATTTACACAAACGGTTATCAAAGGTTTGCGAAGCAATATCCCCAACAATCCCAGCCCGGTAAGTGTCCACAGTGCTGCAGCCAGCGATACAAAAGTTGATAACACCCACACAATACCCATGGGTATAAACATAATGGGCAGCACTATTAGGAAGCTTTTGTAGGTAGTGCCCTGATAGTTCATTGCCGAACTTTTGGAGAGGTCTATTCGCCGGTTGTTATACGTTGCCAGATACATCAGCACGTAAATATTTACCCCGACATTAAAGATAAATGCCGACAGATGCATATACACTATTTTCATTCCAAATAAAAAATAGGGCGTAGTCACCACAAAACAAAGAATGTTGAATGCAATCATCAGGTAATAATTGGCATTTAAATAGGTACGTATTGGAATATTTTTAGTCATAAGACTATCAAAATGCGAACTATCCCAGCTTATCAGCCATTGTCCGAACATCAACATAAGCAGCCCCGTCATAAACATAGCTATACAAAACAAAAAACCGCTGCTATCTGCAAAGTCTTTTCGGGTATAAAACATTAATCCGTAAAGCATAAAAATGCCGGACATATACAAGATGCTTTTCGTACGTTTATGCCTTAAAATCAGTTTCAGCTCCATGCTTATCAGTTCGCCAATAATGCCAAAACGGTTCAGAAACGACAAATCGGCTGTAGCTGTTTTATTTCCTTCTATTTTCCGGTTGAATTTTTCGGCATAATAGTTCTGTGCAAAAAAACACCTGTTCAGCAAGTAAGCAATACCTACCAATAACGCCGACACAATGAGCCCGTACCATTTCAGCACAATAAATCCGTAAAGCGCCCTCGACAACTTGAAAAGCGAGAACAGTTTGAAATATTCCAATGCCACTATACCGCCAATAATAACCAGTATAACCACAAACGATAGCGCTCCCGAGCCAAACCGGCGTTTCAAAAAAGCAGCCATCAGCGAGTTGAACCATACCAGCAGCACAAAACTCAGCACAAACCGCAATGCTACCGACGCGCTGTAATACCCTACCACCGATTTTGCAGCAAAAGGTACCACCACCAACAACAAAAGATAGTTTGCCGGACTGGTAAGCGGTTTTAGAATCAAAAAATTAATCAACGACGACCGCTTGATAGGCAGCACCTGGTAGGGTGGCAGATTAAGCGTATTCAATTGCTGCATAAAAAAGCGCAAAGCCAGTCCCAACAACATAATATACAGCATAGCGCCATCGAACAATTCCATAGGCGTAAGCTTACTGTCGGCCTTTTCAAGAATTTCGTTCAACGAAAACCCCAGGAATAACAATACCCCTGCCATGTAAAGTGCAAAAAAGCCCAGCAGAATGCCTACCGCCAGATTTCGATAGAAGCCCTGCGTTCTATAACTTTTTTTCCATTCCTGTTTGATTAAATTCGGTATCAACATAAACTTACTTTTTGTTTTCTTTAGACTGCAAATATATGAATAATTATTGCACACCAACTATATTTTATCGTTTTTCAATAACTACCGATATGAAATTCCTCTTTTATTTTAGTTTTTCGTAACAAAAAAATAAATTGCCCCGGATTCGTCCTCATTTCGGAGGAAAAATCCGGGGCAACCATACGATCAATTTAGTATTGTTCTCATGTCCGAAAAAATCGAATGCCATCAACCATCCACCAACCCGTATAACTTATTGATGCATGATGGCTGTAAACCATTTATATCTCAGTCCAAAACAACGTCCTGTAAGAACAACGCCTTGGGACAAATCATAACACACTACAAAACCCACAAATCAACGCAATCTTATCAAATTGGAACTCCACAAATAACATTCTACTTTACAAATCTTATTTGCGAAAATTTGTGTTGCTTACGTTATTTGCGTGCTTTTGAAACAGCCTTATCCAGGGGGCTATCACTCTTCCTCCTTAAACCAACCGGCATACATAGCGTAGTTATGGGCTATTTTGCGGTTCATCTCGTTGGTTTGCGCAGGCTCCACGTTTTTCACAAACTTAGCAGGCACACCCGCCCACAAGGTATAAGGTGGAATCTTGGTTTTGCTTAGCACCAGCGCACCTGCCGCCACAATAGCCCCCTCGCCCACTTCGGCGTAATCCAGCAAAATGGCACCCATCCCTATCAATGCGTAGTTATCAATCTTGGCACCGTGCACCGTCACGTTATGGCCTATCGAAACATAGTCGCCTATTTCTACAGTCGACTTTTCATACAGGGTGTGCAGCACCGAACCGTCCTGAATATTCACATGATTTCCAATACGGATGGAGTTTACGTCGCCGCGCAGCACGGCATTAAACCACACGCTGCAACCTTCGCCCATAATCACATCGCCCACCACCGTGGCGTTTTCAGCCAGAAAACAATCTTTTCCTATTTGCGGATCAAATCCCCGCACCGATTTTATTAATGCCATAATTTCTATATATTGAATAATTATAATTTCAGAATTTATTCTGCAAAGATACAAGTATCAATAGAATTAGAGAAAAGTGTTTCCTATTATTTTACGTTTTTATGTACTATAAAAAAGACCGCTTCGAATTACGAAACGGTTCTTTACAACTTTCGGATTTTAGATCTTACTTTCCGATTCCAATAACACCATAACCAACTCTTGCACCTGCATTTCCTGTTGGTTGGGTTTTCATATCGTCCTCACCCTTATGTACAATGACCGATCGGCCTATAATAGAGGTCATGCCTCTAAATGAAATTGTCTTGTCCACATATTCCAAATGTGCCTTGCCACCATCATCGGCTACAATATTACCCATATCGCCTTCGTGACGCATTGATTCCATAGGCGAACCATGAGTTTTTGCCATTGGGTTGAAATGACCTCCGGCTGAGGTTCCGTCTGCAGCCGAGCAATCGCCATATTCGTGAATATGAATTCCATGTTTTCCCGATGTCAGCCCTTCCAAATCGGCTACAACCCGAACACCTCCATCAACTTTCGTAAAAGTGACGATACCTGTAACATTATTTCCCTGAGTAGGATAAATTACACAAACTGCTTTAGTTACTACATGCTGATCTTTTGCATCCATGTGCATACCTTTCATATTATTCGTCGACTGAGCAGCTGAACTGGTATAAAGTGCTGCAAATACTAAAAGAATAAGAGTTACTTTGATTTGTTTCATTATTTTGTGGATTTTATTTTATAAAAAATCTCATACATACTATATCTGTTTCAAATAACAAAGCATCATTCAGAATGTTCTCAACACAATCTAATGATTATCAGTTTTTGGGATTTAAAATAAGTCGATTTATTCTTTATTATTGCAAATTCACAGAAACAAAACAGGCTGAATCCCGTTTAGGAGACTCAGCCTGCTTGAAATTTTTATCCGGAATCCGTATTAGCTCTTGAATTTTGCAGCAAGGAACTCACGGTTCAAACGCGCAATGTGCGAGATCGAAACGTTTTTAGGACATTCCGCTTCGCAAGCACCTGTATTGGTACAGTTACCAAAGCCCAGTTCGTCCATTTTAGCTACCATTGCTTTTGCACGGCTGGCTGCTTCTACTTTACCTTGTGGAAGTAGTGCCAACTGGCTCACTTTAGCTGCTACGAACAACATAGCCGAACCGTTTTTACAAGCAGCAGCACAAGCACCGCAACCGATACACGAAGCAGCATCCATAGCTTCATCGGCATCTATTTTAGAAATTGGAATAGCATTTCCGTCAGGAACACCACCCGTATTGATTGACACATAACCACCGGCCTGAATAATTTTGTCGTATGCACCACGGTCAACCATCAAATCGCGGATGATAGGGAATGCAGCCGAACGCCATGGTTCAACAGTAATAGTTTGTCCATCGTTGAAGTTACGCATGTGAAGCTGACACGTAGTGATTTCACCGTCTGGTCCGTGTGGATGTCCGTTGATATACATGCTACACATACCGCAAATTCCTTCGCGACAGTCATGATCGAAAGCGATAGGCTCTTTGCGTTCGCTTACCAATTGTTCATTAAGCACATCCATCATTTCCAGGAATGAGCTGTCGGTGGATACATTATCCAGTTTATAGGTCTCGAATTTACCTTTGTCTTTCGGACCTGCTTGACGCCAAATCTTTAGCGTTACATTTATAGTTTTATCCATATAATTATGAGTAAACGAGTAAACAAGTAAACGAGTTGACTGAGCAACTATATTACGTGTTTATTCAAAATCCTTATTCTGTTACTACTTTATTTGAAATATCTGTATCTAAATTTACGAGTTCGTTGTTTTTCGACCGAATTAATGAAGCAAGCATTTTCAAAACTTCATTGTTCAATTCATTCAACTGGTTAAAGTCTTCTTCATTTAGAAAATCCAACTTATTCGAAAGTAAGATTTGAGTTTCCAATTCTGAAGCAGAACCCAACGATATATACAAGAAACGAATCACCTCTTTTTCAGAATGTCTCCCATGACCCTCGGCAATGTTTGAAGGAATAGAAACCGCCGCTCTACGCATTTGCGAAGTTAAGCCAAACAATTCTTCTTTAGGAAACTGACCGGTAACCTTATAAATAAGAATAACCAGGTTCATTGATTTTTTCCAAACAGTCAAATCCTTATGAGTTGTCATAATTCTGAGCCTTTTAGATCATTGTCTACTCGTTTACTCGTAAACTTGTTTACTTTTATGATTTATAATTACGTTGTTGACGGTGAACAAACTCATAATCCAATGCTTCTTTAAGCAATTCAGGATCTTTGCCTTCGCCGGCATATTTCCAGCACGAAGCAAAGGAGAAGTCTTCATCATTACGTAACGCTTCACCTTCAGGTGTCTGATATTCTTCGCGGAAGTGACCACCACACGATTCTTCGCGCATCAACGCATCGCGAGCCATCAACTCACCTATTTCAATAAAGTCGGCTAAACGAAGTGCTTTTTCCAATTCATTGTTCAAGTCAGCTTCTTTTCCGGGGATATAAACGTTAGTCCAGAACTCTTCGCGAACTTCTTTGATTTTTGCCAATGCAGTTTCCAATCCGGCTTTGTTACGACCCATTCCAACAAAATCCCACATGATCAAGCCCAGTTTACGGTGAATATGATCAACCGATTCTTTACCCTGAATGCTCATGAGTTTTTTGATCTTATCGTTTACCGCTTTTTCAGCTTCTTCGAATTCTGGAAGTTCTGTGCTCAAGCGTGGAACCTGAATCTGATCAGCCAGATAATTCTGAATAGTATAAGGCAATACGAAGTATCCGTCAGCCAAACCTTGCATCAAAGCCGAAGCACCCAAACGGTTAGCTCCGTGATCGGAGAAGTTAGCTTCACCAATACAGAAAAGTCCTTTTACCGAAGTTTGTAGTTCATAATCAACCCAGATACCACCCATCGTGTAGTGAATAGCAGGGTAAATCATCATTGGTGTATGGTAAGGATTATCGTCTACAATCTTTTCGTACATTTGGAAAAGGTTACCGTAGCGGGCACGAACCACATCTTCGCCCAAGCGATTGATAGCGTCTGAGAAGTCAAGATAAACAGCCAAACCGGTGTTTCCAACTCCATAACCTGCATCACAACGTTCTTTTGCTGCACGCGAAGCCACATCACGTGGAACCAGGTTACCGAAAGCAGGGTAACGACGTTCCAAATAATAATCGCGGTCTTCTTCTTTCAAATCCGTTGGTTTCTTCTTTCCTGCACGAATAGCTTCGGCATCTTCTTTTTTCTTTGGAGTCCAGATACGACCATCATTACGAAGAGATTCCGACATCAGTGTCAGTTTCGATTGGAATTCGCCATGAACTGGAATACAAGTAGGGTGAATCTGAGCATAAGCAGGATTCGAGAAATAAGCTCCCTTTTTATACATCTGTATAGCAGCCGATCCGTTCGAAGCCATAGCATTAGTTGAAAGGAAGAAAGTATTTCCGTAACCTCCCGAACCTACAACCACTGCATGTGCAAAGAAACGTTCGATTTTACCACTTACCAGATTGCGGGCAATGATACCGCGGGCGCGACCATCAATTACAACCACATCCAACATTTCGTAACGCGAGTATAACTTCACAGTGCCCTTACCGATCTGACGGCTTAAAGCTGAATAAGCTCCAAGAAGCAACTGCTGTCCTGTTTGTCCTTTTGCATAAAAGGTACGTGATACCTGAGCACCACCAAATGAACGGTTGTCTAACAAGCCACCATATTCACGTGCAAAAGGCACTCCCTGAGCCACGCATTGATCGATAATGCTATTCGACACTTCTGCCAAACGGTAAACGTTAGCTTCACGTGCACGGTAGTCACCACCTTTGATAGTATCGTAGAAAAGACGGTAAACCGAGTCACCATCGTTTTGATAATTCTTTGCTGCATTGATACCTCCCTGTGCTGCAATGGAGTGTGCACGACGGGGAGAATCCTGAATACAAAAATTCAACACATTAAAGCCTAATTCAGCAAGCGAAGCGGCAGCCGAAGCTCCGGCCAGACCTGTTCCTACTACTATTACATCCAAACGACGCTTGTTGGCCGGATTCACCAGCTTTTGGTGTGCTTTATAATTACTCCATTTTTCGGCTAATGGTCCCTCAGGGATTCTAGCGTCTATTTTATTTCCTTCTACCGCAGTAGACTCTTGATTATTTGCCATAATTTTTTTCTATTTTACGATTTACGATTCACTGTTAGCATTATGCCCCACATCCCAATAAGTAATATACCGGAATTGACATAAACATCAAAATCACGATTGTAGAAACAATGTTTGAAATTACCTTCACACGAGGCAACCAGATTTTGTTATTCAAACCCAACGATTGCAACGCACTCCAAACACCGTGAGTTAAGTGCAACCACAAGGCTACCAACCACACAATATAAATCAGGCAATAAACCGGATTTGAGAACAACTCTTTCACATAAGCTGCACCATCGGCTGGGTGAAAATTTCCGGTTTCAATTCCCGAGATCTCGGCAAACTGCATTTTAAACCAAAAGTTGTACATGTGCAACAGCAGAAAACCAAACACAATGCCACCTAAAATCAACATGTTGCGTGAAGCCCACGAAACCCCTTTTTGATTACTTTGAACAGCATAACGCTCAGTTCCACGGGCACGCATGTTTTGATAAGACAAAAACAAAGCATACAAGATGTGAATCACAAAACCGGCTGCTAATACGCTTGTACCTAAAAGTGCGTACCAATTAGCTCCCAGAAAACCACAAATCGCATTATATCCGGCCGGTGAAATGATCACCACGATATTCATGCAACTGTGAAACAGTAAAAACAACACGAGGAATACCCCCGTAATACTCATAATAAGCTTTCGCCCAATAGAGGAATCAATTAACCACATAGATTTTTGTTTTAGTTTGTAATATTTAGTAGTTTGACAAGTTAATTACAAAGAAATAAATTAGTTATAGAAATAAGTCCTTTTATGAAAAGTCCCACAAAATTAGTATTTTGATTCCGATACTGCAAATAATTACGGAAAAAATTCTCTAATAACAGGTAATACACTTACCGATAATATACTTATTCCACAACCTCACCCAAAAGAGTAGCTGAAGAAGCACTCAAAATCCGCACATGAATGGTTTCTCCAATCCTTCGCCCCAGACGGGGAAAAATAACCACCTTGTTTTGCGACGTACGTCCGAAGAGTTGCTCTTTAGAGCGTTTGGAAAATCCTTCAACCAATACTTCAAAGGTTTTTCCGATATCCCGTTGATTGCTTTCATTAGACAAAATATTCTGCAAATCGATAATCTCTGCTAAACGACGAAGTTTTTCATCTTCCGTGATATTATCTGGCAATCTTTTTGCAGCCAATGTTCCCGGACGTTCAGAGTATTTAAACATATACGCCATATCAAAACCCACTTCACGCATTAACGACAATGTTTGCTGGTGATCCTCTTCTGTTTCATTATGAAAACCACAAAAGACATCAGTGCCAATAGACACTTCCGGAATAATGCGCCGCATAGCTTCAATCCGACCAAGATACCACTCACGAGTGTACTTGCGGTTCATTAGTTTAAGAATTTTATCGCTTCCTGATTGTACAGGCAAGTGAATAAACCGGCAAATATTCGGATATTTGGCTATTACCTCAAGCGTTTCATCTGTCATATCCATTGGGTGTGGCGACGTAAAACGAATGCGCATATCAGGCACCATCTCGGCAATAATGCTCAACAATTCAGGGAATCCAACAACGGTTCCATCTTCTTTTTCAAAACGGTATGAATTCACTGTTTGCCCCAACAATGTAACTTCTTTGTAATTTTTTGAATGTAAATCCCGAATCTCATTCAGTATACTTTCCACCTCACGACTTCTTTCGCGTCCCCTTGTATAAGGGACTATGCAATAAGTACAAAACTTGTCGCAACCACGCATAATGGAAACAAAACCCGAAATAGCATTTCCAATTCGGGCCGGCAATACATCTTTATATGTCTCGGTTTTGGACAATTCTACATTAATGGCCTTATCACCATTCTCAACCGAATTAATCAGATTAGGAATATCCAGATAAGCATCAGGTCCAACAACAATATTCACGCCGTGACCAATTATCAGTTCATCTTTTACACGTTCAGCCATACAGCCAATAACACCTACTACAAGTTTTTTATTCTTTCGTTTTAGCGATTGAAAATACTTTAAACGTTGAATCACTCTCTGTTCAGCATTATCACGAATTGAGCAGGTATTTACAAAGATGGCATCTGCTTCGGTGATTTTATCTGTCAAAGCAAAACCATCCATTTGCATAATGGAGGCCACAACTTCACTATCGGCCACATTCATCTGGCAACCGTAAGTTTCAATAAAAAGCTTTTTGTCGTTCAAAACGGATTTAGAGTCCGATGGAGCAACAGTTTGTTCCTTTATATTCATATTTTAATTGATATTTATTTGAGTTGCAAAGGTACAGCAAGTAATTCATAAATCATAACTCAAATTCATCGGCTCCATATGATATACTTGCAGTAAAAATATCATATCAAGTTAGTATATTGTATCCAGTACTGACATTATGATTTCTCGAAAGACAAGAAACAGATACATCCAAAAGCTTATTCGCTTTTTTTAACCGAGATTTAAATTCAGAACAAGTCACTTAATTAGAGATAATTAATCTGAATAATATGTTATATTTTTTATGCTCACAAAAAATAATTGAAAATTTTAGTTGAATTATTTGCCAGTTTAAAAAATTATTCTCACTTTTGCAAAGTAAACAAACAGATAAATTTTTCATAGTTAAGGTTTAGGTTAAAATGTGCAATGGGTGGCTGTGAAGTTACCCATTGTTTTTTGTTTAACCTTATATTTTTTATCTGAAAGATCTACACCGTATAACCGACTTACAAACAATGCTAAAATAACTGAGCAAAAGATATTATTGAACAAAACAGACTAAAAATGCTTTTAAACACAAATGTGCAGGTCTTAAACTAAAAAAAAAGCTTGTACATTTGCCCCGAAATACAAAAACAAAAAACTAAGATTAGAGTTCCGGCGGATATTGTCGGAATTCTTTTTGTTATATACATCTAAAAACCTAAAAAAGGAGACACAACTATGGCTGTAACTTATATGACCGCCGAAGGTTATAAAAAACTAGTAGATGACTTAAATGAACTGGAAAGAGTTCAACGCCCGGCTATTTCAAAACAAATTGGAGAAGCACGCGACAAGGGTGATTTATCCGAAAATGCAGAATATGATGCAGCCAAAGAGGCGCAAGGTATGCTGGAAATGCGAATTTCAATTTTAAAAGACACTATCGCTTCAGCTCGCATGATTGATGAATCGAAAATCAACACGAATGAAGTTCAGATTTTGACTCGTGTAAAAATAAAGAACACGAAAACAAATCAGATAATGACTTATATGATTGTGTCCGAAAGTGAAGCTAACTTTAAAGAAGGTAAACTGTCGGTAACAACTCCCATTGCCAAAGGTCTGCTTGGGAAAAAAGTAGGTGAAAAAGCAACAGTCTCAGTTCCGTCAGGAATGCTGGAGTTCGAAATAATAGAAATATCTCTTTAGTTTAAAATAAATTCGATTGATTGAGTTGTGTTTTTAGTCCCTTTTAATTCTATTTACAAGCACTCAACTCATTCGATCACTAAGCTAAATAAAAATGACAATTTTTTCAAAAATAGTAACAGGTGAAATTCCGTGTTATAAAATTGCTGAAGACGAACGTTATTTTGCCTTCCTGGATATAAATCCAATGACCAAAGGTCACACGCTTGTGATTCCGAAAGTAGAAGAAGATTATATCTTTAATCTGGATGATGCCACTTTTAGCGGACTCACCCTCTTCGCCAAAAAAGTTGCCGCAGCAATTGAAAAAGCAATGCCTTGCAAACGAATTGGTGTTGCCGTAATAGGACTGGAAGTACCTCATGCCCACATTCATTTAATTCCTATTAATCAGGAGTCGGATATGAACTTTAAAAATCCAAAGCTGCAACTAAGCTCTGAAGAGATGACTGCAATAACTGCTAAGATACAGGCAGAATTATTGTAAGTGAACCCTACAATTACATAAAAAGCAAAGCCAACTAATAGTTTTCAATTAGTTGGCTTTGCTTTTTTTTACACAAAATAAGGAAAAACAAGCATTGCACACAATGATTATCTTTACTCAGCCACCAGTTCTATAAATGAATGGGTTCAACTTTAGATCTGAGAGTAAAATCTTGTCGTAATTGTTTTCTTTCTATTCTAAGAATTTAAATTCTATGATTAGAGAAATAATCAAAATACAATATTGTCCTTTTAAAAGGAATCTTCCCTTAATGTAGCCGTCCAAGATTAGGGTAAAAATTCGAATCAAGACAGCTTCGACCTTAAGTCAGGACAGCTTGCTTTTATTTATTCTGGGTCACTTTTCTGAAATCTTAGCTAAGATTTATCAATTCTTACGTTACTTTTACCGAATCTTAGCTAAGATTTCGGAAATCATAGCCTGCAACTGGCAAATATCAATCCATATAACTTCATATTTAGCAACACTTTATTCACGTTTTTTTTGGTTCAACATTAAAAAGGAAGTAAACAACAAACGTTTGCACTTAGAATTATCAGGATATGAGAGACAAAATTGCTTGACTCCGAGAATTTCTATTAATTTCGTATTCATTTTTTGATCGTATATTTGTATTATAAAAAATCCGGCTCGTTTGTAGCCAAAACGATATACATCTGCATTATAATTTAGAACAAGACGATGTTGAAGGTTTACTTATTTTTCAGCACACAATTTACAATAATAAAATAGCACATACAATTTATGAAAAAAAATCTGGTTCCACTGGTCTGCTTAATGTTGTTTTCTTTATCTATTTGGGCGGACACTTCGGTTTCGATAGGTAATCTGAAAACATTTAAACAGGAAAATAACCTGATATCTATTGAGGCCGACAATGCAATTGTTCAAATTACGGCCTTCCGGGATGATATTGTACGGGTAAGAGCATATAAAGAAAAACCTTTACGCTCGTTTTCGTACGCCGTAGATAAACAAGCAATCGGCAAGTTTGCGTCAGTTGCAGATGAAGGTGCCAGGTTAGTACTTAAAACTGCGGCATTAAAAATTGAGATTACAAAGTCTCCTATTCGCATCAGTTTTTACACGCTCGATGGGAAACTACTTAATGCCGATGATCCTAGGTTTGGCATAACCTGGCTTGGCAGTGACGTAAGCTGTTATAAACAATTGTTCGATGACGAAAAGTTCATTGGGTTGGGCGAAAAAACGGGTCCTCTGAACAAACGAGGCATGGCATACGAAAACTGGAACTCGGATGTTCCGGCTTATGCGTTGGACAAAGATCCGCTTTATGCTACCATTCCATTTTACATGGGAACTCACGATGATAAAACCTATGGAATTTTCTTTGACAACTCCTACAAAAGCACCTTTAGTTTCGGAGCATCAACCGATGATGAGATGTCTCATTTTGGTGCCGTAGGAGGTGAAATGGATTACTATTTTTTTGCAGGTAATTCGGTTCGCAATGTCATTGAGCAATACACATGGTTAACCGGTCGCCCAAAACTGCCACCACTTTGGAGCTTAGGCTACCAACAGTGTCGCTACAGCTATTACCCCGACAAAGAGTTATTAAGCGTTGCACAAACGTTCCGCGATAAGAAATTTCCATGCGATGTTCTTTATCTCGACATCCATTACATGGATAACTACAAGGTGTTCACTTGGAATCCGGAACGTTACCCGCAACCTGAACAGATGATAAGCACACTTAAAGGCCTGAATTTTCACCTTGCAGTGATTGTAGATCCGGGTCTTAAAGTAGAAAAGGGTTATTCGGCTTATGATGAAGGAATCCAGAATAAGTACTTTCTTTCTTATCCAAACGGACAGCCGTATGTTGGAAAAGTTTGGCCTGGCCGTTCGCATTTCCCTGATTTTACACGTCCTGAAGTTCGTGCATGGTGGGGCGAAAAATTCTCTGCACTCACCAGCAAAGGAGTTGAGGGATTCTGGAATGACATGAACGAACCTGCAACCTGGGGACAAAAAATTCCGGATATAGTTGAATTTGGATTCGAAGGAAATAAAACAACCATGAAGGAAGGGCATAACATTTTCGGTATGCAAATGGTGCGCTCTACTTACGAAGGCACAAAGAAATTGATGGATGGTCGTCGTCCGCTGACTATTACCAGAGCTACTTACTCCGGCGGACAACGGTACTCGACCATCTGGACCGGAGATAACTTTGCTTCCGACGATCATATGTTGTTAGGTGCAAAATTAGTGGCTAACTTAGGTCTGGCCGGATTTTCATTTTCAGGTCCTGATGTAGGTGGGTTTATTGGCGAACCCAGTAAAGAACTTATGGTTCGCTGGATGTCGCTCGGGGCATTTACTCCATTTTATCGCAACCACAGTGCAGCAGATATGAACTATCGTGAACCATGGGTCTTGCCTAAAGACTACCAAGGCATTGTGCGCAATTACCTGAATCTGCGTTACCAATTGATGCCATACATCTATTCTAACGCATTACTTGCGTCCAGAACCGGATTACCAATTGTTCGTACACTAGCCATTGACTATACAAACGATGATAATGTTTTCGAAAAAGATTTTGAGAATCAATATATGTTTGGCGAAGGATTGTTAGTTTGTCCCGCACGCAGCACCGACAGCTATACCCGTGTATACTTACCGGCAGGCCGTTGGTATCGTTTTTCAAACGACGAAGTTTATGAAGGAGAACAAGATTATCACGTACCGTCTCCGTTGAGCGACTTACCGGTATTTGCCCGCGAAGGAGCAATTATACCGATGCAAAACACGGTTCAAAACACAACCGAAAGTGCCGGTGATACCTTAAAACTGCATGTATTTGCAGGATCAAAAGCTACACAACTGCTTTACTACGAAGATGACGGAACAACTTACGAATACGAAAAAGGGACATCCTACGAACGCCAAATCAATTTTGACCCAGCCAAGAAAGAGCTCAACATTTCGGACAAAAAAGGAAGTTTCGCCGGACGATTCAAGAAAGGATGCCTGATTTTACACGGTTTTGAACCTATCAGCTCATTACAAAACGGAGCTAAAGAACTTAAAATTACAGATAATAAAAAAATACAAACTACTGTTTTTGATTGGAGTGATTCGGCAATCAGCTTAAAATGGAAAAACCTGAAGAAGAAATAAATTCAATCTATTCGGCTAATGTGTAATCAGAAAAATGAGGCTGTCTCAAAAGTAAGACAGCCTCATTACTTTATCTTATGTCAAGCATTTATTTTTTATTTCCATCTAGCTGCCTTACCATGCAAATTTTTCTTCTTGAATGTAAGAATATACAAACTTAGTAGCGGAAGAAAAATGTCAAAAAACAACAAGGTAAACAGATACTTACGTCCACCAAAATATTTAGAAGAACGATTTATAATACAAAGTTGAATAATGAGACGTGCCAGAAATAACACCCCTGCGGCTATCTGTGTTATAAGACCACCAAATACCAATGCGGCAATAAACGATAGATAAAACAGCCCGCGTGTTATTGGTTCAAGACTTAGTCTGAATTTACTGGAACCTTTATAATAAGATGATACTGACAAATGGCGTTGTTTTTGATAAAGCCAACCTCTGAATGTTGCATTAGGTTCCGACCAGGTAATACTATCTGGAGAAATTTCAACTCGTGTATTTCTGGAATTACTGGCTTTATTTACCATCAAATCATCGTCACCTGAACTCAAACCCAAAGTCGCAGCAAATCCTTTCTGAGCGAAAAAAGTTTCTTTCCGGTAAGCTAAATTACGCCCTACTCCCATATACGGTTTACGAGCAGCAGCCATTCCCAAATACTGTAAAGCAATAAACAATGTATCATAAGTGATCAGCTTGTTTAAAAGCCCTTTCTTTTCAATATAGGCTCCATAGCCCAAGATAAATTCGGTTTCGGGAGTAAAATTACGAACCATCCGTGCAATCCAGCATTTATCTTCAGGCATACAATCCGCATCCGTAAAAAGCAACAAATCATTTTTTGCCGCCTTAACGCCCAATGTCAGTCCGAGCTTTTTTGTACTCACATTATTTGCTCCTACAGGAACAAAAGTGGTACGTAGATTTGAATATTCAACTAATAAGTCGTTCAGCAAATTTTCAGTATCATCGGTAGAACCATCATTGATAACAATGACCTCAAAATCCGGATACTCTTGCTGAAGAACAAAAGGAAGAAACCGACGCAGATTTTCCGATTCATCCTTAGCACAAATAATTACCGAAACAGGCGGCTGTTCTGTTTGAAAAGAGATTTTACCTTTCTTGATTTTAGTGCGGAGATGTAAAACTCCATTCAAATATCTGATATAAAAATACAGTTGATATAAAAACACTAAAAGCAATAGCCCGAAAGCTATCAGTTCTATCAAGGAAAAAGAAAATCCGTAAAATTCCATTATGTCAAGTTATCAATAAACAGTTATCTACGAGCTAATTCGTCAGATGTATATGCTTTTGGCAATTTACGCAAGTTGTACTGCGATGCCATAATCTCACCATAAGCCCCTGCCGAACGCAAAGCAATCAGATCACCGCGCTTGGTTTGATTCAAAACAAATCCTTTTGCAAAAGTATCAGACGACTCGCAAATAGGTCCAACAACATCATATTCTTCTGTTGGAAGTTCTGAACTTAAGTTTTCAATATGATGATAAGCCTGATACAACGCCGGGCGGATTAAGTCGGTAAAGCCAGCATCCAGAATGGCAAACTTTTTAGAGCTCCCTTGTTTTACATACAATACTTTAGAAATCAAACTACCGCACTGAGCCACGACGGCACGTCCCAATTCGAAATGCAAAGTCTGATTAGGTTGAAGTTGCAAATGATCACGGAATATTTTGAAATAAGCTCCAAAATCAGGAATCGGAAAATGATTCGGGTGTTCGTAATTAATACCAAGACCACCACCTACATTAATATGTTCAAGTACAACCTTGCGTGATAAGAAATATTCCTGTAACTCATTAATACGAACACACAAGCCCTGAAATGAAGTCAGATCGGTAATTTGAGAGCCAATATGAAAATGAATACCAATAAGTTTTACATTTGCCAATATAGGAAACAGGCCAATAACCTGATCCAGATCCGACATATTGATGCCAAACTTATTTTCGCTCAATCCCGTGGTAATATAATGATGCGTGTGAGCACTTACATTCGGATTAATGCGAAGAGCCACTTTAGCTACTTTGGATTTAGCTCCAGCCAACTCGTTAATAACTTCCAGTTCCGGGATTGACTCCACATTAAAGCAGAAAATATCATTATCCAAACCAAGATTAATTTCCCAGTCAGCCTTACCAACACCGGCAAAAACAACTTTAGACGGAGATATTCCAGCGTCAATAGCAGCCTGAACTTCACCCCCGCTAACGCAGTCAGCACCTAGTCCGGCATTTTTGATCACTGCCAAAACACTGGGGTTTACATTCGCCTTCATGGCATAATGCACATGAAAGTTACAATTCTGAGTTTGTGTATTTATTTCGTCCAACGTTTTACGTAACACATCCAGATCATAATAATAAAATGGAGTTTGAATTTCGTTGAATTTTTGTATCGGATAGTTTGCTTTTATCATAAAATAGTTACGAGTGTTTTAGTTACATGTTACAGACACGCTGTTAAGAGCGAACCGGTGTAACAAGACTTGGATTCAAATAGTTGAAGAAAATTTATTATCAATTAAACAGTGCTGCGCTTAATGCATTCAGAGCACGTTTTTTATCTTCAGCTTTAATTAAGAAAGAGATATTGTAGTTACTTCCTCCGTAAGAAATCATACGAACAGGAATTTCACTCATAGCACCAACTACTTTGGCCTGAAATCCAACATTTTCGAAATTCATATCACCTACAACACAAATAATAACCATGTCTTTGTCAACCGTGACTGTTCCGAATTTTTTCAGATCGTTTACGATTTCATCCAACCGTTTTGCATTATCGATAGAAACTGAGACACCTACTTCCGAAGTAGTTACCATATCAATTGGAGTCTGGTACGATTCAAAGATTTCGAATACTTTACGTAAAAAGCCATGAGCCAACAGCATACGTCCCGATTTGATTTTGATAGCCGTAATTCCGTCTTTTGCTGCTACTGCTTCAATTTTTCCTTTTTTACTTTGAGTAGAAATCAAGGTTCCATGTGCCTTTGGCTCCATGGTATTCAGCAGGCGAACCGGAATATTATTAAGTTTGGCTGGCAAGATACAAGTGGGATGAAGAATTTTTGCTCCAAAATAAGCTAACTCAGCAGCCTCTTCGAAATGCAAAATAGGAACAGGTCTGGTACCTTCAACAAAACGAGGGTCATTGTTGTGCATCCCGTCAATATCTGTCCATATTTGAATTTCATCGGCTTTTATCGCAGCGCCAACCAGCGAAGCAGTGTAATCACTACCACCGCGTTGCAAGTTATCTATCTCACCATAAAAATTGCGACATATAAATCCTTGAGTAATATAAATTGTGTTGCCGGGCTGTTCTGAAAGTTGAATAGCCAAATTTTCGGCGATGTAAGTTGTATCGGGTTCTGAATTTTTATCTATACGCATATATTCCAATGCTGGAAGTAAAGCACTCTTTTCGCCCATTTCATTCAGATAAAGTTGAAAAATAGTGGTAGAGAGCAGTTCCCCTTGCGCCAAAATAGCTTTTTCTTCGAACAAGGTAAAAACCGATTTAGAAAAAGAACGAAGGTATTCAAAAAGTGATTTTACGATTGTTTTTGCTTCGGATTTAACTTCATCAGTTGCATATAATTCATCAATCACATTGGAGTATTTCTGTTCCAAAGCATTAACACGTTCTAAAGCTCCCGATGTATTATTCTTGTAAAAATAATCTGCAATTTCCACCAAGCTATTTGTTGTTCCCGACATAGCCGACAAAACAACTATTTTCTGTTCTCCATCACATATCAGCTTAGCAACATCTCTCATGCGGGCGGCTGAACCTACGGACGTTCCACCGAATTTTAATACTTTCATTTCTTTCGTGTTAATTGTATACTGTACAAAATAAAATTAGCCACAAAAGTAATATTTTTTTCTCAATAATTTTCCATTTGATATTTCGATAATTTCCGCTACATTTGCAAAAAAAAGGATTCAATTCATGAGAAAAAGGATAGTTTTAATATTCTTGTCATTTTTCTGCATAAGTATGTGCACTTATGGCATCGATGCATGGATTCGAATCAACCAACTTGGCTACCTGCCCGGCGCTCAAAAGAAAGCTACATTAATCAGCGAATCTGAGCTAACAATCAAACAATTCACAATTTACGATGCACTTACCAATCAGGAATTGGGAACCTTCAATTCGGTCACATCGCATGGTGAATTTGAAAATTTCAAAAGCACCTATACTCTCGACTTCTCTTCATTTAAGCTGCAGGGAGCTTTTTATATAAAAGCCGATTTAATCTATTCACCGACAATCTATATAAATAAAAACATTTATCAGGGTACTGCCGATTTTGTATTGAACTTCTTGCGATTACAACGCAATGGTTATGACCCTGATCTTTATTCTGAATCTCATCAATACAACACCTACGAAGCAACTGACGATATTTCAAAAAAAACAATAAAAGCAACAACAAAATCAACTCTTTCAGCCGACACAAAGTCGAAGTACGCAAGATTAGGCATCCAGATTGAAGCCGCTACGCCACCCCTAAAACCGCGATCGATAGATGTTAGGGGTGGATGGCTCGAAGCTACAAATTATCTACAATACGGAGCCACCTCAGCCAATGCCATTTTTCAACTGTTATTTGCCTACCAACTAAATCCAACGGCTTTTGAAGATAAGTATGATGCCAACGGTTATAATAAATCCAACGACATTCCAGACATCCTTGACGAAGCTAAATGGGGTTTAGACTGGTTACTCAAAATGTATCCGAATAGAGATGTTTTATATCATCAAATAGCCAATGATTTAGATCATGGTTGGTACAATGCAAACACAGAAGAAAAAGCGGATAATGACCCGGATGCTCCAATTAATCGGCCCGTATATGTAGCTACGGGGAAACCGCAAGGCTCATTCGAATATAAAAACAACAGTAATGGTATTGCGTCTATCGCAGGAAAGTATTCTTCAGCTTTTAGTCTGGGAGCCGAGCTATTGGACAATTACTATCCATCTTTTGCCGATAGTTTAAAATATAAAGCCATAGAAGCATACGAATACGGCAAAGAAAATCCGGGAGTTTGCCAGTCTGTTCCGGGGAAGTCACCTTATTTCTTCGAAGAAGAAAACTGGAAAGATGATATGGAGTTGGCCGCTGCCCAGCTATACCGACTCACCTTTGATGGAAACTATTTGAAAGAAGCTGCTGACTTTGGACGAATAGAACCGGTATCACCGTGGATGTGCTCTGACACTGCCCGCTTTCATCAATGGTATCCATATATCAATTTAGGACATTATGTGATTGCAAATGTCGAAAATCCGGCTTACCGGAAAGAGTTTCTGCAAAACATGCTCAACGGCATCCAACGAATGAATATCTCGGCTGCCGACAATCCTTTTAATGTGGCCGTTCCTATGGTACTGGGTTCAAATAATATGATTACTGCTTTAGCCAGTCAATGTCGGTTATACCAGACAATGACGGGTGACTCCACTTATATACACCTGGAAACATCCCTAGTCGATTGGCTTTTCGGACGAAACCCATGGGGCATGAGTATGATTATCGGATTGCCAAAATTAGGCGTTTATCCGTCCGACCCGCATTCCTCTTTATCACACAGCAGCCATGTTCCACTTTTGGGTGCATTAATCAATGGCCCTGTGAATGCAGCCACTTTCAATACATTAATTGGAGCACATCTATCGAAAGAAGATATGTACGATCAGATACAATCAGACTGGGCGGTTTATCACGACGATTATGCTGATTATGCCACCAACGAACCAACTATCGACGGCACAGCAGCTCTGACCTATCTGCTATCGTGTAAACAGCTGGAGGCAGCATCTGAGAAAACAACAGACAACAACCAATACAAGTTCGGAGGAATAACGACTACCGATATGAGTAAAAAACAACTCTCATTGGTATTCGCAGGAGATGAATTTACCGATGGAGCCAAGACTATTTTAAATACACTCAAGAATCTCAAGATTAAAGCCTCTTTCTTTTTTACCGGAGATTTTTACAGAAGCAACAAAAACAAATCGTTGATTGAAGAAATACAAAAAGAAGGATATTATCTGGGAGCGAATTCTGATAAGAACTTGCTATATTGTTCGCAGGAAAAACGGGATTCAACATTAGTGAATAAAAACAAGTTTCTGAATGATCTGAAAGCCAATTATACGGAGATGGAAAAGTTTGGGATCAATAAAAGCCAAGCTCCGTTTTTTCTTCCGCCACACGAGTGGTATAACGATATGATTAGTCAATGGTGCAATGAGTTTGGATTGCAACTAATAAGTCCAACTCCAAAAACGTTATCCAATACCGACATCAGCATTCCCGAAATGCGTGATAACTACTATTCAAGCAATGAGATATACAATAACATTATAGAAATTGAGTCAGAACAAGGCCTTAACGGATATATACTGGTATTTCATCTGGGTTCAGACAGTAAGCGGAAAGACAAATTTTATCCGAAGTTAAATGCTTTACTGACAAAAATAAAAATAGCCGGATATGAATTTGTGGATTTATACAGAGCTACCAACACACAGAATAACAGTATTATTTCCACCGCTAAAAAACAAAAAAGGAAGAACTAAGCTAGTCCTTCCTTTTCAGTGCATTTTTAGTAAGGGTGGAGGACGGGTCTCGAACCCGCGACCTTCTGAACCACAATCAGACGCTCTAACCAACTGAGCTACGACCACCGTGTTTTGCGAGTGCAAAGATAATACAGCTGTTGAACTTGTGCAACTATTTTTTTTGAAAAATTCAGGTATTTTTCCAATAAACTAATTACCAATGATTAAAAACTAAAATTAAATGAAATTATATATCGCTAACCCGGATTTAGACCTTCAAATTGCTGAAATAAGGCGAAAAATACGCCTTTCGATGAACGGAATCGTCTCCGATCAGATGTCCCAAAATGGAATTTTCTACAAAAGGAACTATGGCGTTGACATACCCCGCATTAAAGAAATCACCAAATCCTACATTCCGAATCATGATTTAGCCCAACGACTATGGAATTTGCAAATCCGTGAAACAATGATCATGGCTACGTTGTTGGAACCATTAGAAAAATTTTCCGAAGAGATGGCACAAAATTGGGTGAAGACGTTTAACCAGATTGAAATCGTGGAACAAGCCGGCATGAATCTGTTCAGCAAGCTTCCTTTTGCAACTACACTCAGCATAAAGTGGGTTAATTCACCAGAAATCTGGATACAAATCAGCGGTTATATTGTAGCTGCTCGGATAGTTGATACGTTTAATCAAGTTGAAACAACAGAGCTCGTTCACAGAGCCATAGAGTTGTCGGAAATAACTGAACTACATCTGTACAAGGCTATTGCACTTTATCTCAGTCGGCATTGCAGAAAAGACAAAGAAACAGCAACTTACATTCTGAAAGAAATTGAGCGACTTTCGCAGAGTTCATTAATAAGTCAACAATATATTTATAATGAAGTGCAACAAGAAATATTATTTTTAAATATTTTATAGCAAAGAAACAAGCTAAAAGTTGTACTTTTGTTCGTCACATTCATATTAAATGAAAGAAGAAGTTTCATACGAATCGATTAAGGAGGCTTTCACCGAATATATCAAAAAGCATAAACATAGGAAAACACCCGAACGCTATGCTATTTTGGAAAAAATATATTCGTACGAAGGCCATTTTAATGCTGATATTCTGTATAATGCAATGAAATCTGAATATAGGGTCAGTCTGGCAACTATTTATAATACACTCGAGCTTTTAATAGAGTGTAAACTGATTATTAAGCACCAGATCGGAGGTCAATTTGCTCAATACGAAAAAACTTTTGGGAATAATACGCATCATCATCTGATTTGTACTAATTGCGGAAAAGTGAAAGAATTTACCGACAAACAATTACGCTTAGCCATTCAGAATCGCAAGTTTGCTCATTTTCAGATGTCACATTATTCTCTCTATTTATATGGACTTTGCCAAAACTGTAGAATAGCGCTTAAACGCTGACAATCGCGAATTCTATATTTAGTTGAATTTTTTTTGCTCACTAATATACTCTTTTAAAGTCAATGAACTTATTTCAACCCAACCAGTTAAATGAAGCATTCAAGATGGCAAAAGAAAAAAATTAAAAGAAACACATGAAAGTTGATGTTTTATTAGGTCTCCAGTGGGGAGACGAAGGAAAAGGAAAGGTAGTCGACGTACTTACTCCCAATTACGATCTTATTACACGTTTTCAGGGTGGTCCGAATGCCGGTCACACCTTAGAATTTGAAGGTAAGAAATTTGTGTTGCGTTCTATTCCTTCGGGAATTTTTCAGGGCGACAAAGTAAATGTTATCGGTAACGGTGTAGTACTTGATCCCGCTTTGTTTAAAGCTGAAGTTGACGCTTTGGAGAAATCCGGTCATCCATTGACCGATCGTCTGAAAATATCTAAAAAAGCTCATCTCATTCTGCCTACCCACCGCTTATTAGACGCTGCGTACGAAACAGCCAAAGGGGGTGCCAAAATCGGAACAACAGGAAAAGGAATCGGACCAACTTACACGGACAAAATAAGCCGTAATGGCGTACGTGTAGGCGACATACTTCATAACTTCGAAGAAAAATACAATACGGCTATTGCCCGCCACAAAGAGATTCTAAAACAATACGACTTCGAATACGATTTACCTGCACTTGAAAAAGTATGGTTTGAAGGATTAGAATGTATTAAACGTTTTGAACTCATCGACAGTGAGCATTATGTAAATGATGCTCTCAAAGCTGATAAAAAAGTATTGGCTGAAGGTGCGCAGGGTACTATGCTAGACATTGATTTCGGATCATATCCTTTTGTTACTTCATCCAACACCATTTGTGCCGGTGCATGTACGGGATTGGGAATTGCTCCACGCAATATTGGTGATGTATTTGGCATCTTCAAAGCATACTGTACACGTGTTGGTAGTGGCCCCTTCCCTACCGAACTGTTCGACGAAGTTGGTGACAACATGCGCAAGATTGGTTATGAATTTGGTTCGGTTACCGGACGGCCCCGTCGTTGTGGCTGGATTGACCTGGTAGCATTGAAATATG
>WSSedL1CaDRAFT_10000254_pt1 | contig 37299 bp, 35 predicted proteins | sample WetSurSL1Cattail_FD_9464 | JGI IMG/M metagenome (IMG submission 9464)
CAGCCGCGATTCGATGCCGAGCCGGCGGGCGGCACGCGCCACGGCGGCCGGGCCGACCTCGGCAGTCAATTGTGCGGCGACGGTATTGGACGACAATGCAAACGCTTTGAGCAAGGTGATGTTGCCCTGATAGGTGCCCTCGAAATCCCTGGGTTTCCAGCCGTTGATGTCAACGGGGCCGTCGGTGCGGGTGTCTTCGAGGGTCAGGCCGTGTTCGAGCGCCGCCAGATAGACAAACGGCTTGAAGGCGGAACCGGGTTGACGCATCGCATCGGTAGCGCGGTTGAACGGGCTTAGTTCATAGGCGCGCCCGCCTACCATCGCCCGCACCGCTCCATCCGGGGTCATTGCAATCAGTGCGGCCTGGCCGGCGCTGACGGCTTCGCCTTCGTTGTCGAGTTTGGCCGCAACCGCGCGCTCGGCTTGGCGCTGAGCGTCGATATCGAAGGTGGTGTCGATAATCAGCGCGCCTTTGGTGTCGCCGATATAGCCCGGTATGAGCGAAATCACCCAATCTACGAAATAGCCGGAATTCTGCGTGGCGGTCCCTCGCACGATGCGGGCGCGAGTGGAAAGCGCCTCCTTCAATTGGGTGTCATCGATGTAGTTTTCCTCGTGCATCGCCCTGAGCACCACGGTGGCGCGGGCGGCGGATGCGTCGGGATCGGCCAACGGGTTGTAACGCGACGGTGCCTTCAAACTTCCCGCCAGCATTGCCGCTTCGTTAAGAGAAAGTTGATTGGCGTGTTTGCCGAAAAACCGCATCGCCGCCGCTTCGATGCCGTAGACGCCGGCGCCGAAATGCACCCGGTTGAGATAAAGACTGAGGATCTGGTTCTTCGAATAGCGCGACTCGAGGTAGATCGCGAGCATTGCCTCCTGAATTTTGCGGTCGAGCGTGCGCTTGGGTTCCAAGAACAGGTTTTTGGCCAGTTGTTGAGTCAGGGTCGATCCGCCCTGTACCACATGGCCGCGCTGCATGTTTTCGTAGGCGGCGCGAGTAAGGCCGATGATGTCGATGCCGAGATGCGAGCGGAAACGCCTGTCTTCGATGGCGATAAAGGCGTTGGATACGTAGGTCGGCAGTTCCGCCGCGTCCACCATCTCGCCCTGCGTCAACCCGCGCACGTCGATCAGCCGGTCGCGCACGTCGTAAATCGTCACCGACCGCGATTGGCCGCCGACAAGCAGCGTGGATACATCGGGCAGGCCCGACAGAAGGTGCGAAAAATAGATCGCTCCGAAAATGCCGCCCCAGGCAAGAACCAGTATGACCGCATATGGCCAACTGTGCCGGCGTTTGGGCGGTGGGGGCTGGGTAGGCACCTGTTCCGGCGGAGCTTTGGCGGCCATTTAATCCTTCCAGAACGGTATTGTCTGCGTCTGTTGGTTAACAGGCGTTAAACAATGCCCGCAAGTTTACGAATTTTTATCCGTCGTTTTTCCGTCGGAGCGCCGCTCTATCCTTTTGTTTGGCCGCAACGTTCCGCACAGAAAGTGAACACAACTTGCGCATATTGCTCTAGCCCTAAAAAAAACAGCGGGCAAAGTGCCCGCTGCAAGAATGATCGACAGCCGAATACGGTTAATTGCCGGTTTTTAGATGAACGTTGCCTTCGGTACGGAGCTTGCCGCGATAGGTCTTCAAAGCGACGTTACCCGATCCCTGGGATTCAATGCTGGGATCGACCGCTATGCCGCCGAAATCAACGTTGCCCGACCCGGCGATCTCGACCTGGAAAGGGTTGGCCTTGCCGCCGGCGATGTTGACCGAGCCGGAACCGGCAATCTCGACATGGGTCGGCCCGTTCACTTCCGCAGCGGCAAAATTGCCCGAGCCGGCAATCTCGACATGGGCGCCACGACCGATTCGCGCCGTCGATATCGAACCTGAACCGGCGATTTCCGCGTGGGTTTCACCATCGACATCGCGGACAATAATGTCGCCGCTGCCGGCGGTTTCGGCATGGAAGTCGCCGCCGATACTGCCGACGGCGATTTTTCCCGATCCGGCCAGCGATATGTCGGTCTTGGCGACATTGCCGATCTGCGAATCGGCGCCGCCGGCAGATCCGAATTTCATCGGCCCATAGGTGTCGCCGATTTGCGCTTTGCCGATCATATTGCCGACATCGACCGCGGTGCCCTTGGGCACGATCAAATGCACAAATAGGTTCTTCGTTTCGTCTTTGCCGATGTTGCGAAAATCGAACCAGTGCGTCCTGTCTCGGGTCTTGTATTCCTCGCTGCCTTCGATGCGCAGGACATCGCCGTTCTGACGTACCGATAGCCGGTTGACCTTCCATTGCACGCCGCTGACCTCCAGCAATGCCGGACCGGTGGGTTTGACATCGATGGTCAGGCCGCCGACCAAACCTTCGATCTTAAGCGACTGAACATTGTAGCTGCGCGTCGGAAGCTTGGTCCAATCGTTGTCGCCGGCAGCGGCCGGCAACGACGTCAGGACGGCGATGGCGGCACCAAAGGCGATGGAAGCGATGCAACGGTACGGCCGATAATCCATCAAAGGCTCCTGATAATTGTTGGCGATATTATCAGGATGCTGCCGCGGCCGCGCGCGGATGCAAAAAAACGGCAGCACCGGGCATGACAAAAAAACCACAGTCTCCGCGTTCAGATCATCAGCCTGTAGCCGCCGCTTTCGGTAATCAGAATGCGTGCGTCGCCAGGATTAATTTCAATTTTTTGGCGCAGGCGGTAAATGTGGGTTTCCAGCGTATGGGTTGTGACTGCCGGGTTATACCCCCAAACCTCGTGCAGCAGGGTTTCGCGCGGCACGGTTTCGCCGCTACGATATAAGAATTTGAGAATATTGGTTTCTTTCTCGGTCAGACGGATTTTTTGTTCGTTGGCGTCGAGCAGCAGTTTGGCGCTTGGCCGGAAAGTATAGGGGCCGATGCGGTAGGTGGCCTCTTCGCTGCGATCGCGCGTGCGCAAATGTGCGTTCACTCGTGCCATCAGAACGTGGAAGCGGAACGGCTTGGTGATGTAATCGTCGGCACCGGACTCCAATCCGGCAATCTGGTCGGCATCCGAATCGGCACCGGTCAACAGCAGGATCGGACAGCTCATTCCCGCATCGCGCAATTCGCGACACAAGGTTCTGCCGTCACCGTCGGGCAGACCGACATCGAGAATAATACAATCGTAATTGCAGTCGAATGCCTGTCGTTTGGCGGTGGCGCAGTCACCCGCGGTGGCGACGGTGATGCCCTCCTGGCTCAATTGCTCGGCCAGGGTCGAGCACAGCATGGCATCATCTTCGACCAAGAGAACGCGCTTAACGGTTGCGGCGCGTGGATTGGACATGGACTACCTTCGTTTTTTTGCTTCGGTGTCGGTGGGGGGCACTCTATCCGCTTTCGTCCGGCTGGTGTATGGGGGTGCCATGGTTAGTTCAACTCGTCTCCTTCGGCAAAACCGTCGCCGATCCGCTCCGTCGAAAAAAAAGCGTACCAAGGGAACGGACCTGGCTGCGCTGGCGCGGGCTGCCGATGCGCTGAAGTGCGGCCGCCCTGTGGGGTTGAGCGGTGGTTGGGCAATGCTGGCGGCCGAAACCTTGAACGAACGGCGCCGCGTCAAGATGAATGGCGGGTTTCTCGTCCTAAGCCATGCTCGGGCCGAAACCTTAAAGATTCGTCTTTACACCCCGGAAGTTGTGGCCTTGCCGCTGACCAAGGATATGAAGGCCGATACGGTGCGGGCGATTATCGATCCGACTTTCGATCTGGCCACCCCGCTCAAAGGGCCATTTGCGGCGAGCCGTCGCAAGTTGCCGCGAGCCTTTGCCGCGGCGGTTAAACTGACAAAATTGGCTGGTCTTCTGCCTGCGGCGGTGTTGTACCAGGGTACGGTACGCGGCATGGAAATTCCGTCCGATGCCGTTTTTTCCTTTGAAAACAAAGCCGTCGTCGAGCTTAAGCTGACGGTCCGCGCCCATGTGCCGCTCGAGGGGGCGGAAAACGCCGAATTGGCGGCGTTTCGCTCCGGCGATGGTGGCCCGGAACATTTTGCCATCGTTATCGACGATCCCCCCACCGCCAAACCAGTGCTGACTCGGCTGCATTCCGAATGCTTCACCGGCGATCTTTTGGGCTCGCTGAAATGCGACTGCGGCCAACAGTTGCGCGGAGCGATCAAAATCATCGCCGAATCGGGTGGCGGGGTACTGCTGTATCTCGCCCAAGAAGGGCGCGGCATCGGCATTATCAACAAACTTCGCGCCTACAAGTTGCAGGACCAAGGCTTCGATACCGTGGATGCCAATGAACGCCTCGGCTTTGAAGCCGACGAGCGGCTCTATGCCGTTGCCGCACGAATGTTGCAGCTTTTGGGCTATTCCTCGGTGCGGCTTCTGACCAACAACCCCGAAAAAATCGTCGGGCTGGAAGCGGCCGGCATCCATGTCACTGAGCGCGTTCCCCACGCCTTTCCGGCCAATCCCCACAACCGGCATTACTTGCGTACCAAAGCAGAGAAGGCCGGGCATCTTCTGTAGCGGCAGAAAGTTCCCTACCGTTCAGCGAATCCATTAGAAACAAATGGTTAATTCTGGCGCGGGGCTTGCTTCTGTTTGCCTCATGCCGGGATTCGATTATTCCATCCATGCCGTCATACCCGCCGCCGCCCAGAAAGCGGCCGAGGCGGCCAAGACTGCCACGGGTGAAAGTTTCAGCTTCGGCGATTTCCTCGATGTCGTGAATCCGCTTCAGCATATCCCGGTGGTCTCGGCCATATACCGGCAGTTGACCGGCGATCAAATCGGGACGGGCGAAAAGATTGCCGGCGATGCGCTTTACGGAGGCTTGTGGGGTTTCGTGTCCTCGTTAGCCGATGCGGCATTCAAGGAGGTCACCGGGAATTATTTCGGCGATACCGTGTTGGCGATGGTGACCGGCGACGGCAGCGAAACTCGCATCGCCCAGGCCGATCGGGCCAACGTTGCCGACGGGCCGCCGCAAACGCTGGGCCTGTCTGCCCGGCAAGCGTCGGAGGCCTATCGAAAGACCTCCGCGGAGATAGGAAACATAAATATAATCAATTGATTATACAGCCATTAGCCTCGGTCTGGGGCCGAAAATGGCGGTGCCTACCCGAATATAGGTCGAACCGAGGGCAATGGCGGTTTCGAAATCGTCACTCATGCCCATACTGAGGCCGACGAGATTTGATTCTTGAGCCAGCTTCTTCAGCAGGGCAAAATGCGGTGCCGGCGCCTCGTCGAAGGGGGGAATGCACATCAGCCCTTTGATCTGGCCGCCAAACGCGGCGCGGGCTTCGGCGACGAAGGCCTTGGCTACGGCAGGCGCAATACCGGCCTTTTGGGGTTCCTCGCCGGTGTTGACCTGCACGTACAAGTCCATCTGCCGATCGTTTTTTTCGCAGGCTGCTTTTAGTGCCGTCAGCAATTTCGGCCGGTCGAGCGAATGAATGGCATCGAACAGCTCGATAGCCTCATCCACCTTGTTGGTTTGCAGGGGGCCGATCATGTGCAGGCGCAAATCGGGAAATTCCCGTTTCAGACCGGTCCACTTGGCGTGGGCTTCCTGCACCCGGTTTTCGCCGAAATCGCGATGGCCCGCTTCAAGCAATAAGCGAACGTCTTCGATGCCGTGAAACTTGCTGACGGCAATCAGCGCGGTTGAGGGAGCCGGCGCCATCGCCTGCTTTCTCGCCGCTTCCATTCGCGCCACAATGGAGCGGTAATTTTCGATCAGCGGAACCATGAGGATGAGCGATAGCTCCGCGAAGGCAAGGCTGGCAAGGGCGGCCATGCGTTTGAAGAAAGGCAACCTGCCGCCGTTGGCCATGGTCTGCGACGACGAGAGAATGCCCAACCCTTTGGAATCGGCGGAGAATCTTCCACCGGGGACGTTGGTGGTGATTCGCTCGCGCAGTGATGCCAAGCGCGTCGCTTTGGCGGTGGCGATGACGAAAATCGCCCGGGCCCGCGGGCTTTATGTTTCGGTGGCGGGCGACGGCGTGCTGGCTACGCATCTCGGCCTCGGTTTGCACTTGCCGGAGGTGCGGGGCGGCGAAATTGCCCATTGGCGCGCCTGCCGCCCCGGATTGTTTATTACGGTAGCCGCCCATTCTTTACGGGCGCTGGGGCTGGCCTCTTCGTTCGGGGCGGATGCGGCATTTCTTTCGCCGGTGTTCGCCACCTTAAGCCATCCCGGCATCGGCCATCTCGGTACGGGGCGGGCCAACTGCATCGCCCGCAACGCGCCTTTGCCGGTTTATGCATTGGGTGGAATTACGGCACAGAACACCAGCCGTATCAGCGGGTTCTCGGGTATCGCGGCGATCGGAGCTTTGGTTATTGAACTTCAAAATGCAAATGCAGGAACACCGCATCCATGTTGATGCGCGGCCTTCCGTTGTAGAACGCGCCGTCGGCATACCGCAGTTCCTGCCAGCCGAGGCTTGCCGACAGATTGTCGGTGATCTTGTAGCCCCCCGCCACCTGGTAGCCGCGAACCCCGGTTTTGCCGGAAGCGCCTACGGCATTGCCGTCGCCGTATTCGATGCCGAACGAGAAGGGACCGCGTTCGATTTTGGCGCTGATGTGAGCCGAGTTGGTTTCGCCCTCGGTTTCGACTTCAAAAAGATCGAACCCATAAGCGTTGCTGCGGTGATAGGCGCCGCCAAGCGAGAATTTCATGTCCTCGCCGATTGGCCGTGCGATCTCCAAGCCGAGTGCCCAGTCGGCCAGCCCCCGGTGGCCGGGCGTTCTCATCCCTTCATCAAGGTGAGCGAAAGCGGCAGTGCCGGAGAACCCGACCTCGTAATTGCCGAAACTGTCGCGATAATTCACGGCGGTTTCCCAGATGCTTTCTTGTCGGTTGGCGAGGCGGGGACCGGATGAAACGAAGGGCAGCACGTCTTTAGCGATGGACGGCGTATAGGAAACCCCGATTCTCACGCCGAAAAGCATAGGCGTGTAATAGGATAATTTGGCGTAGTTGTAAGACGGTTCCACTGCGCTGTTCAGGGCAAATTGCTCGATAAAGGCCCTTTTGGTAGTTGGGTTACGGAAGAAGGTCGCGTTTGGGTTGTCCAAAGAGACTTCTGCGTCGACGACCGGTCCGGTAATGGCGAAGCTATAGGCGACGCCGTCGTTCATGCCGACCTCGACGGTGCCTAGACCGGTCCGCATAGCGCCGTAGACCTTTTGAACCAGATCGTTGCCATAATTGTCACCCGATAGCCGGTCGTGGGCGAGTTGAAACGCGGTTTTCAACGCCAATTCCATGCCGCTGTCGTATTCGCGGGTAAGATCGGCGGTCAGCGTAGCAGCTCCGCTGACGCCGGTTTTGTTTAAATCCGCCGCCGAAGGCTGAAACGCGGTCGTCGCGGTGCCCTGGGCGCTGCCGGCCACATGCAGGTTCAAGCCGGAAAATTCCGTTTCATAGGGGCCGAGCCGCCAGTCGGAAATGCCCTCGGCATGCGCTGGCATCATCAACGCCACCAAACAGGTGCCGGCAGTTAAGAATATTTTCATAAACTTCCTCACCCCACGAACGGCTCTCGTTGCCGTAATTGATGCCGCAGATTCCTTAAACCTATATAACAAAAAGCCTAACCATAGGCAGGAACGATTTTGATGCGTTGCGCTGGAGGGCCGGGGCCAGTATAAGCCAAACCTCGCGCTGCTTCCTGGGGGATGCGCGGAGAATGCATGGCTTGGCCAAAAGGGAAGGAAATACAGCCCGATGCGCATCTTGTCCGCTATTGTCTGCTGTCTGTTGCTTGCGGCCTGCGGTTCTACGAACAGCCAGCTGATGCCCGATAACGAAACGGGTTCCACCGCCATTTCAAGCGAAGGCGGTCAGCGTACTTTGGGGGTCAATTCCTATCTGTGGCATTCCTGCCTGGATACCTTGTCCTTCATACCGCTGGCTTCGGCCGATCCGTTCGGCGGTGTGATCATCACCGAATGGTATTCCGCCGCCCAAGCGCCCGACGAGCGGATGAAGGTCACGGTATATATTCTCGACCGGCGTTTAAGGGCCGACGGGCTAAAGGTCGTGGTGTTCCGTCAAGTGAAGCGAAACGGCGAATGGGCCGATGCTGCGGTTTCTCCCGAAACCTCCACCAAGTTGACCGATGCCATCCTGACCCGGGCGCGCGAGCTTAAGCTGGCGACAACCCCGCCGAAGAACTGAGCGTCCGCAGCGGCCTTACGGTCTTCTTTTCGCCGTCGCGAGAAGGGGGTGGAATTGCGTCTTGGTTTGCCGCAAAACACCGCTTCGTTGTGACTGTATCAAGGCTTGAAGACCATGGCGCGCTATAATCCCAAAGAAACCGAAGGCAAGTGGCAGAAATCGTGGAGCGAGGCGTGCGCCTTCGCCACCCCGACGGATTTTTCCAAGCCGAAATACTATGTGCTTGAGATGTTTCCCTACCCGTCGGGCAACATCCATGTCGGTCATGTGCGCAATTACACGCTAGGCGACTGTACCGCCCGCTTCAAACGCGCCCAAGGCTTCAACGTACTGCATCCGATGGGCTGGGACGCCTTTGGTCTTCCCGCCGAAAACGCCGCCCGCGACAAGCACGTATCCCCGCGCGAGTGGACCTACGCCAACATCGCAACCATGCACGGGCAACTCGAAAAGATCGGTCTGTCGCTCGACTGGGACCGCGAGGTTGCTACCTGCGATTCCTCTTATTTCCGCCACCAGCAGAAACTATTCCTCGATTTTTATCGGAAGGGCCTCGCCTATCGCCGCGAGGCCGACGTCAACTGGGATCCGGTCGATCAGACCGTGCTGGCCAACGAACAGGTGATCGACGGCAAGGGCTGGCGTTCGGGCGCGCCGGTGGAACGGCGAAAATTGTCGCAGTGGTTCCTAAAAATTACCGAGTTTTCCGACGAGCTGCTTTCGGCGCTCGATACCCTCGATCGTTGGCCGGAAAAGGTTCGGCTGATGCAGAAGAACTGGATCGGCCGCTCGGAGGGCATGAAATTCTTCTTCGATTTGTCGAACGGGAAAAAACTGGAAGTCTTTACCACCCGGCCCGATACCCTGTTCGGTGCGGCGTTCGTGGCGATCTCCGCCGATCATCCGCTGGCCCTCGAATTGGCGAAGACCGACGACGCATTGGCCGCTTTTGCCGCCGAATGCCGCAAGACCGGCACCGCCGAGGCGGAAATCGAGAAGGCGGAAAAACTCGGGTACGATACCGGCCTGAAAGCCGTCCACCCCTTCGATCCCGCCTGGAAACTGCCGGTGATGGTGGCCAACTTCGTGCTGATGGGCTACGGCACCGGCGCCATCTTCGGCTGCCCGGCGCACGATCAGCGCGATCTCGACTTCGCCCGCAAATACGGTCTGCCGGTCAATCCGGTGGTGATCCCCGACGGCGCCGATCCGAAGACGTTCGCCGTCGGCAAGGAGGCCTATGTCGGCCCCGGCAAACTCGCCAATTCGCGCTTTCTCGACGGGCTTGAGGTCGAGGTGGCCAAGGCCGAGGTGGCCAAACGGTTCGAGGTCGAGGGTCGGGGATCGCGCACGGTGCAATATCGCCTGCGCGACTGGCTGGTGTCGCGTCAGCGCGCCTGGGGCTGTCCGATCCCGATGGTGCATTGCCCCCAGTGCGGCGTAGTGCCGGTTGCGGAATCCGATTTGCCGGTGTTGCCGCCCGACGATCTCGAATTCGACGTCAAAGGCAATCCGCTGGCGGCGCATCCAAGCTGGAAGCACGCCAAATGTTCCAAATGCGGCGCCGCTGCGATTCGCGAGACCGATACGCTCGACACTTTCGTCGATTCCTCGTGGTATTTCGCCCGCTTCTGCGACAACAAGGCGAATACGCCGGTCGACCAGACCGCGACCGATTATTGGCTGCCGGTCGATCAGTATATCGGCGGCATCGAACACGCGATTTTGCATCTGCTTTATTCGCGCTTCTTTGTGCGGGCGATGAAAGCTTGCGGCCATTTGAAGATCGACGAGCCGTTTGCCGGCCTGTTTACCCAAGGCATGGTTTGCCACGAGACCTACAAGGACAAAGCCGGCGAATGGCTGTCGCCGATCGAGGTGGAAAAGCGCGGCGGCAAGGCGTTCCGCAAGGGCACCGACGAGGAAATACTCGTCGGCCCGTCGGAAAAGATGTCGAAGTCGAAGAAAAACGTGGTGGCGCCGGAAACCATCATCGAGATCTACGGCGCCGATACCATCCGCTGGTTCATGCTGTCGGATTCGCCGCCCGAACGCGATATCGAATGGACCGAAGAAGGCGCCGAAGGCTGCTGGCGTTTCGTGCAGAAGATCTGGCGGCTGATCGAAGAAGCCAAGCTGCCGCCGGCTGGCACGCCGATTGCCGAAGCGGACGCCAAGCACCCCTTGCGCCAGGCGGCCCATCGGGCGATTGCCGCGGTGACCGAGGAGCTTGCCGCCCTCCGGTTCAACCGTGCGGTGGCGCAAATTTATACCTTCGTCAACGCCATCGGCTCGAATGCCGATGCGCCGGGATCGGTGCGCCGCGAAGCGCTGGAAACGTTGGTGCTCCTTATCGGCCCGATGATGCCGCATTTGGCCGAGGAATGCTGGCATGCGCTGGGCCGCAATACCCTGGTGGCAACGGTTCCCTGGCCCAAGGCCGATTTCTGCCTGATCAAAGCCGAAACCGTAACCATCGCCGTGCAGGTTGCCGGCAAATTGCGCGGCACGATTTCCGTCGAGGCGGGGGCCGACAATAAAGCCGTCGAGGCGCAGGCCTTGGCGCTGGAACCGGTGGTGCGCGCCTTGAACGGAAGGGCGCCCCGGCGCATCATCGTGGTGCCGAACCGCATCGTCAACGTGGTGCCATGAAAAGACCGCTTACCGCCATCGCATTGATTTTCCTGGCGTTCGCTATGGCAGGGTGCGGGTTTCATCCGCTGTACGCGGTGCCGGGACAAGCCAAGGGTGCGATGCGCCAGAAAATGCAGGCGATCTATGTCGAGCCGGTTCCCGACCGGCTCGGCTACGAACTGCGTAATCATCTGATCGACATGCTCGACGGCACCGGGCGGCCGGCCAAAGCGGCCTACCGACTGCGCTTGACTCTGAATTCGAAAAACGAGGCGGTTGCCGTACAAAGCCAGAGAGTAGAAAGCGAAAACGTCACCGAAACCGCTATCACCCGCTACAACGATACGCTGACGGTGGAATACGAACTGACCGATGTTCAGACCGGAGTGGTGTTGACCAAGGGAGTGGAAACCGGACTTTCCGCCTACAACGTGCTGTCTTCGCCATATGCAACACTGATTGCCCAGCAGGATGCCGACAAGCGTGCCGCCGACGATATCGGCGACCGCATCCGCATCGCGCTGGCCGCTTATTTTGCACAGAGCAAATGAAAGTATCCGCCGCCGAGGCCGATCGCGTTACAAAAAATCCGCCTAAAGGAGCCGTTGCGGCGCTGTTGTTCGGTCCCGATGCCGGCTTGGTGCGCGAGCGCAGCGATGTTTGGCTCAAAACCGCGGTGGAGGATTTGACCGATCCATTCCGCTTCGTCGACTTCGACGAGGCGGCGCTGAACGGCAATCCGGCGCGCCTTGCCGACGAGGCGGCACAAATGTCGATGTTGGGCGGAAGGCGCGCGGTCAGGGTGCGCGGATGCGGGAATTCTTCGGCAAAGATCTTTCAGACCTTTCTCATCGATCCCAAGGGGGATGCGTTAATCGCGGTCGAAGCCGGCGATCTGGCCAAGTCTTCTGCGTTACGAAAGGTTTTCGAAGAGGCGAAGAACGCGGTGGCCATTGCCTGTTATGGCGATTCCCAGCGCGATCTGCCCGAGGTGGTACGCGGTCAGCTAAAGGCGGAAGGGCTTGCCATCGCCTCCGATGCGCTTTCCGATGCGGTGTCGCGCTTAGGGTCGGATCGCGGTGTGACCCGCCGCGAGTTGGAGAAGCTGGCGCTTTACGCCAAAGGGCAATCGCAAGTGACGCTTGACGACGTACGCGCGGTAATGGGCGACGAAGCCGAGGCGCGCAGCGAAGAAGCCGTCGATGCTATGGGGGCAGGCGATTTTCCCCGGCTCGATTTGGCGCTGGCACGGCTCAAGGCTGCCGATGTCTCGCCGGTGGCGGTGGTGCGTCAGGCGATGGGCCATCTGCAACGGATTTTGCTGGTCAAGGCCAGGATCGAAGAGGGCGACAGCCTGGACGAAGCGATGCGGCCCCTTCGCCCGCCGGTGCATTTCTCCCGCGCCTCCTCCTTCCGCACCCAGGTACAGCACTGGCACCCGGAACGTCTTTTTGCCGCGCTCGATCTGCTGTTCGAAGCGGAAACGTCCTGCAAAACCACCGCCGTACCGGCAATGGCTGCGCTTGGCCAAACGATGATCGAGATTGCCGTAATGGCGAAACGCTCACGATGAAGCTATAACCCGACGAACGGGAGATACTGGTCCATGTTGAAGGTACGCGTCATTCCCTGTCTCGACGTCAAGGACGGCCGGGTGGTCAAGGGCGTCAATTTCGTCGGGCTTCGCGACGCCGGCGATCCGGTCGAACAGGCGATGCTCTACGACCGCATGGGCGCCGACGAGCTGTGTTTTCTCGATATCACCGCCTCCAACGAGAAACGCAACATTCTGCTCGATGTGGTACGGCGCACCGCCGACGTTTGTTTTATGCCGCTCACCGTCGGCGGCGGTGTACGAACCCTCGAAGATATCCGTGCATTGTTGCTGGCCGGCGCCGACAAGGTTTCGATCAACACCGAAGCGGTGCGCCGCCCCGAAATCGTTCGCGAGGGGGCCGAAAAATTCGGCAGTCAGTGCATCGTCGCGGCGATCGACGCCAAGCAAGTCGCACCCGAGAAATTCGAAATCTTCACCCACGGCGGCAGAACGCCCACGGGCCTCGACGCGGTCGAACACGCGGTCAAGCTGGTGAATTTGGGGGCTGGCGAAATTCTGCTTACCTCGATGGATCGCGACGGCACGCGTGTCGGCTACGATATTCCCCTGACCCGGGCGATCGTCGACGCCGTGCCGGTGCCGGTGATCGCCTCGGGCGGCGTCGGCAATCTCGTCCATCTGGTCGAGGGCGTGCGGGACGGCGGCGCCTCGGCGGTGCTGGCCGCCTCGATCTTCCATTTCGGCGAGGCGTCGATCGCCGACGCCAAGCGCGTCTTGGCGGAGGCCGGTCTGCTGGTCCGCTATGTCTGATTTACCGGTTCTGCGGTTTCGGCCCATAAATACGACGGCGGTCAAGTCGAAGCCTATTGCCGTGCATCGTCGAACTTCCACCGACGAGGCGTTTCGTCTGGTGATGATCGAATGCATCGCCCAAGTTACCGCCAACGCGCGCATCGTATCCGATTTCCGCGACGGCGAAGGATTGCACCAGATGCGAGTGGGTTTGCGCCGGTTGTTGACGGCGATGAAACTGTTCGCCGCGCCGGCGTTCGTCGACTTGTATCCCCGCGTCAAAGCGCTTGCCACCGTCCTGTCGCCGGCGCGCGATCTCGACGTCCTGATGGCGGTGACCCTAGAACCGATGGCCGAGGCGATCGGCCGTTCCGCCGTCGAACGCTTACGCAAGCGGGCAACGCCGATGAGAGATGCCGCCTGGGATCGGGCGGTCGCGGCGGTTTCCGGCGACGAATTTGCCGCGCTGATCGAGGATCTTGCTCTTGCCGCCGGGCAACGGCACGGCATGACGCTCCGTACCTTGCCGGCAAAACGGTTTGCCGAGGCCGCACTCGACGGCTTGCTCGAAACCGCGCGACGCCGCGGCCGGCATTTTTCCTCGCTCGAAGCCGGGAAACGTCACCGTTTGCGCATTGCGCTGAAAAATATGCGCTATGCGGCGGAAATATTCTCATCGCTGTACCGGAAGAAAAAGCCTCGGCGCTACATCGAGCGGCTGCGCCGCCTGCAAGACGGTCTCGGCGCGCTTAACGATGCGGCGTCGGTCGTCGGCTACTGCCGCCGCCGCCGAGGCCCCGTGCCTGAGCGCATTGCGGCATTTCAGCAGGCACATACCGACGAACTCTTGCGCCGGATGCGGCGCGAATGGAAAAAATTGAAGAAGCAGAAACCGTTCTGGCAGTGAGGGTCAGCGCCGTCCCAGTGGTGCGTTCAATTGCGCCACCGCCACGGTGTCTGCTTCAATACGTAATATCAACGCCGCCTTGAGATCGAGGTCGGCAGGCATAGTGGAAAACATGTCCCAGCCGGTAGCCAGCGCGAACGCCGTACGCAACACCCCCATATGCGCCACCGCCACGGCATCGCCGGAGGAATGGGCGGCATCGAACAGAAAATCCTTCACCCGCGCGGCCAGCTCGCGGGTGGCTTCGCCGCCGGGCGGACGAAAATCCATGCCGAACCCGGCGCGCACGAAGCAATCCTCGCCGTCGCGTGCGATCATATCGGCTTTAGTCAGTCCTTCCCACGAACCCCAGTTCTGCTCGCGTAGGCGTTCGTCGAGGATGGGATCGGCAAGTCCGAGCAGGGCGGCGGTTTCTCGTGCTCTCGTTTGCGGGCTGCAATAGGCGCGGACATGCACGAACTCCGGCGGCGGACGCAAACGTTCCATTTCGGCGCGGCCTTCTGCGCTCAAATGGGTTTCGATTCGGCCCTGCACGCGATGCTGGGCATTCCATTCGGTCCGGCCGTGGCGAATCAAGGCGATTTTCATGGCTTAAACTCTGCGATTACCGGTACATGATCCGACGCCTTTTGCCAGCCGCGCATTTTTTTGACGATGGCTTGGGAAACGAGGCCGTCCTTTAAGGCTGGCGAAACCCAGATGTGATCCAGCCTGCGGCCGCGGTCGGATGCCGTCCAATCGGCGGCACGATAGCTCCACCAGGAATAGATCTTCTGACTGGGCGGTATAAAATGACGGGTGACGTCGCAAGCCTGAACGGCGGCCAGCAGTTCGCCTAACAGGCGGGTTTCGGCCGGAGTATGGCTGACGACATCCAGAAGCTGCTTGTGGTTCCATACGTCGTTTTCCAGAGGCGCGACGTTGAAATCGCCAACCAGCACGGTTTTGACGCTGGGTCTGTTCTTCTGCCGTTCAAAATGGCGGATCATCGCTTTGAGGAAATGCAGCTTGTGATCGAATTTCGCATTTTGTCCGGCGTCCGGCACGTCGCCGCCGGCGGGAACATAGAAATTATGCAAGGTTACGTCGTTCTCGAAGGTGGCCGTAATATGCCGGGCGTGCCCCTCGCGGCAGAAATCGCCGATTTCCGTTTTGACGAACGGCAGGCGCGATAAAATGGCGACCCCGTTATAGGCCTTCTGGCCGTTTACCGCCTGATGGATGTATCCTGCCTCGGCGAAGGCCTGGGTGGGAAACTGCTCGGCGGTGGCTTTGATTTCCTGCAAACACAGTGCGTCCGGGGCGAATTCTTTAAGGAATTTCAACGCCAGGGGTAAGCGCAGCCGGACCGAATTGATGTTCCAGGTGGCGATTTTCATAGCGTTGGTATATAGAGCGCTTCCCGAAAAGTGGAAACCGGTTTTCGGATAAGAAGCGCGACAAAGCAAAAGACTAGTGTCGTGGTTTCGAAGTTCGTTTTATTCTCCATATCGGCACGGGTAACGAACGTCGAAGCCGAAACGACACTAGAGCATTTCTGCGATTTCGTGAAAGGATGAAATGCTCTAGGGCAAACCCGCGCGACGGCAAAGCCCAAGACGGCAGAAACATGATCGATTCTTTTTCTCTTCGCCTGGGCACCCGCGGCTCGAAATTGGCGCTGTTGCAAGCCGAAATTGCCGCACGCGCGCTTTATGCCACATGCGGAAGGATGTGCCGGATCGTCACCGTCAAGACCACCGGCGATACGGTGCGGGACAAGCCGTTGGCCGCCATCGGCGGCAAGGCGCTGTTCGCTAAGGAGATCGAAGAAGCACTGCTTCAGGGTGAAATCGATTTTGCCGTACATTCCTTAAAGGATTTGCCGGCCGAATTGCCGGAAGGATTGACCTTGTCGGCGGTGTTGCCGCGCGAAATCCCTTTCGATGCATTGGTTTTGCCGGAGGGAAAAACGTTCGACGGCATTTTAAGCCGGATCGGCACCGGATCGGTTCGCCGCATCGCGCAAGCGCGGCGCGCCTGGCCCGAGACGGAGGTTCTGGCTCTGCGCGGCAATGTCGACTCCAGGCTGATCCGTCTCGATCGCGGCGACTTTGATGCGGTCATGCTGGCCTCGGCCGGGCTGACCCGTCTGGGCAAGGCGGGGCGGATATCGGTTCTGCTCGATTCATGGCTGCCGGCGCTGGCGCAAGGGGCGATCGGTATCGAAACCCGCGCCGACGACACGCCCGTCAACGAAACGCTCGAAAGGCTCAACGACGAGGCTTCCGCGCTGTGCATCGCCTGCGAACGAGGATTCCAGCGCGGCTTGGGCGGGTCGTGCCATTCGCCGGTGGCGGGCCTGGCACGGATCGAAGACGGCCGCATTCGCTTCCGTGGCGAAGTCATTGCCCCCGACGGCGGCGATCAAATCGAGGTTTCGTTCGATTTGCCGCTCGGCGAATATCGAGCGAGCTTGGTCGTCGCGGAGGAGCGCGGGATTCAGGCGGGCCGGGATCTGCGGCCTCGGGTGCTGCCGTGGCTTGGGCCATGAGGTTCCTCGTCACCCGAGCGCCCGATACGGCGGCGGCATTTGCCGAAGCCTTGCGGGAACGGGGGCATGAGGCGGTGATCGCGCCGCTGTTCCGCGTACGGTTTATTTGCGGCGCTCCGCTCGATCTGGATGGGTTTTCGGCAATTGTCTTCACGTCCGCCAACGGTGTCGCCGCATTGGCGCAACGCTGCGCGGTGCGCGATCTGCCGGTTTTTGCCGTCGGTCCGCAAACCGCGGGTGCGGCGCGTGCCGCCGGCTTTACCTTGGTGCGTGGCGCCGACGGCGATCGCCGCGATCTGGCGGCCTTGATTGCCCGAGGCATTCCACCCGGCAGCCGGTTGCTGCACGCCGCGGGTATGGATGGGTACGATGTGCCGGTCGAAGGCTACGACGTTTGCCGCATCCCGCTTTACGACATGGAGGCGGCGGCGCAGTTGCCGGAGGAGGCGTGCCGGGCGTTGCGCGCAGGAACGCTTTCCGGTTCTTTTTTCTTTTCTCCTCGCGGAGCGGCGGTGTTTTGCGCTTTAGCGCTACGCGATGGACTAGATGGATTTTGTGTGGGCCTTGACGCCTATTGCATCAGCGCGGCTACGGCAAATTTTTTGAGCCGGCTTCGTTTCGCCCATTTTTACATCGCCCACCGGCCAAACCGTGCCGCATTGCTAAACATGCTGCCTATTTTGCCATCAGATATAAAAGCGCAATAAAAACACGGACTTGACGAGCCTGTTTTCTAGGCTTTCAATTTCCTACATGCATAGAGACGCTTTTTCTTCGCCCGATATGACAGTGGCAGCCGCGAAAGCCGCCCGCCCTGGCCTGGATGCGCCGTTTACAAAATATGCATTAAGTTCGGCATACGACGAGATGTTCAGTCCGGACGGCACGGTGCGGGCGCATTATCGGACGCTGCATACCGCTTTGGCAGCGCTGCCGCCCGAAGAGCTCTATCGCCGCCAGCAGGCCTGTGAGTTGTCGTTTCTGCATCAGGGCATCACTTTCACCGTCTACAGCGACAAGCAGGCGACCGAACGGATCATTCCCACCGATCTGATCCCCCGGCTGATTACCGCCGACGAATGGGCGCACATCGAAAAAGGACTTAAGCAGCGCATCCATGCGCTCAATTTATTCCTGAAGGACATCTACAACGACGGCCGGGTGCTGAAGGACGGGTTGATCCCGCGCAGCATGATCTACGGCTCCAAGCATTATCGGCGCGAGATGCGGGGCTTGAGCGTGCCCCACGACGCCTACGTCAACGTCTGCGGCACCGATTTGATCCGCTGCGAGAACGGCCGCTTTGCGGTGCTCGAAGACAATTTGCGGGTGCCGTCGGGTGTCTCCTATATGCTGACGGGTCGCGACGTGGTCCGCCGCGCCTTTCCCGATCTGTTTCAGGCGATGCGGGTGCGTCCGATCGACCAATACCCACGCGAACTGCTTGCCACTTTGCGTTCGCTGGTGCCGTTCCACGAGGATGCCTCGATAGCGGTCCTGACCCCCGGCATATTCAACTCGGCTTTCTTCGAGCACGCCTTCCTCGCCCGTCAGATGGGGGTGGAGCTAGTCGAAGGACGCGACCTTCTGGTCAACGACAACGTGGTCTATGCCCGTACCACTTCTGGCCTGAAACGCATCGACGTAATTTATCGGCGCATCGACGACGATTTCATCGATCCTTTGATTTTCCGCGGAGACTCGGCGCTCGGCGTGCCCGGTTTGTTCAACGCCTATCGCGCCGGCAATGTGGTGATCGCCAACGCGCTAGGCACGGGCGTTGCCGACGACAAGGCGATCTACACCTATGTACCTCGGTTGATCCGCTATTATCTGTCGGAGGAGCCGATTCTCGATCAGATCGACACTTTCCGTTGTCGCGAGAAGAATTCGCTTTCGCACGTTCTGGCAAATCTCGACACGCTGGTGGTCAAGGCGGTGGGCGAGTCGGGCGGTTACGGTATGCTGGTCGGCCCCCATGCCACAAAAGCGCAGCGCGAGAATTTTGCCGAAAAGATCAAAGCCGATCCGGAAAACTACATCGCCCAGCCGACCATTCAGCTTTCGACGGCCCCAACCTTCGTCGAGGGCGGCATCGAAGCGCGTCACATCGATTTGAGGCCGTTCATTCTGCATGGCGAAGAAACCCGTCTCGTACCGGGCGCTTTCACCCGCGTAGCGCTGAAGCGCGGTTCGTTGGTGGTCAATTCGAGTCAGGGCGGCGGCTCCAAGGACACCTGGGTGATCGGAGACGGCGCATGATCGGCAATGGAGCGCAGCGGTTTTGCGATATGGTCATGCATCCTAAGAAGGTGCCGCAGCTATGATGCTGAGCCGGGTCGCCGATAGCTTGTATTGGATGAGTCGCTATCTCGAACGCGCCGAACACACGGCGCGACTTTTAGCGGTTAAGCTGGAATCGACGGTCGAACAGACCCGCGAAGAATCGGAAAATTCCTGGTTGCGTGTCGCCGCGTCGCTGTCGTCCGAAGATTTTCTTGCCGAAAAACCCGATGGTTTCGCGGTCACCCGCCGTCTCGCCTTCGATCACTACAATCCGTCTTCGTTGGTTTCTTCGCTGGCCTTCGCTCGCGACAACGCTCGCCAAGTGCGCGAGCAACTTTCCAACGAAGTGTGGGAATATCTAAATCGGCTGTATTTGCGGCTGTCGCCGGTGACCGCCGAGGGAATCTGGTCGCAACAGCCTGCGCGGTTGTTCCGCGAAGCGTTGGAAGAAATTTATACCCTGGGCGGCGTCACCGACTCCACTCTAAACCATCGCGAAGGCTGGTACTTCCTCGAAATCGGCCGCAACATCGAACGCGCCCAGTTGGTCGTACGGCTGCTCGATTTGCACTTCGGCACCGCCCGCGCGTTGGTGAAGGCGGAGCCGAGCTATTTCGACTGGATCGTGCTTTTGAAGTATTGCAATGCCTTCGAACCTTATTGCAAGGAATACACTGCCATCATCGAGCCGGAAAAAATCGCCCAGTTTCTGCTGTTTGATTTCGGCTTTCCCCATTCGGTACGCTATGCGGTGGACCGGGTATGCGAGGCGTTGACGCAAGTTGCGCCGGGGGCGCCGCCGTCGCGCCGCGAAAAAGTCGAACGGCTGGCCGGTCGTCTGAAGGCGATGGTCGATTTCACTCAGATCGACGAGTTGATAGGCGGTTCTTTGTCCGCCTTCCTCGCCGATATTACCAACCAATGCGAAGACATTCACGAGGCAGTTTACGCGTCGTATATCGCCTACGGGGCGGAGACCGTTCTCTAATGTTCTATTCGATCAGACACGTAACGCGTTTTCGCTATTCCTCGCCGGTGCGCGAGAGCGTGATGGAACTGCGCATGCAGCCGCGTTCGGAAGGACCTCAGTCCTTGCGTTCGTTCCAGATCAGCACCAATCCGCGCGCTCAACTCTATGCTTATACCGATCATGCCGGCAACGCGGTCTATCATTTCAATGTCTTACGCGCCCACGAGGAACTGCGCATCGAGGCTCAGGCGGTGGTGGAGATATTCCGTACCCAACCGTTGCCAGAAGCAGCCGATACGCTCGAATGGGACCGATACAACGTCTACAATCTGAACGACGATCACTTCGATTTGATAGAGCCGTCGCGCTACACCGAATTTTCGCCGGCGCTTAAGGCATTCATGGCCGAACATGGCTTAGACCAGCCTAAGGGCGATCCTTTGAGCGCGCTTAAAGCCCTCAATCATACGATTTATGAATCGTTCGAATATGTCCCGGGCGTCACCCAGGTGCATTCGCTAATCGATCACGCGTTGGAAATTCGCCGCGGCGTCTGTCAGGACTTCGCCCACATTATGATAGCGGTGGTGCGCAAATGGGGCGTTCCGGCGCGATATGTCTCGGGTTATCTTTATCACCGTCCGAGAAGCGACGGTAAGCGCGAGCGCAGTGCTCAAAGTGCCGATGCCACTCATGCCTGGGTGGAAGCCTATATGCCATCGCTTGGCTGGATCGGATTCGACCCTACCAATGACGTTCTAGCCGATGAACGGCATATTCGCGCGGCGGTGGGCCGCGACTATGCCGATGTGCCACCGGCGCGCGGCGTCCTCAAAGGGGTGGCGGAAAGCGAATTGGCGATCGCAGTCTCGGTCGAGCCGACATCTGCGCCGATTCGTCACGAAGATTTCTTGCGCATTGCTAGGCCGATGGCTACCCCTAAACCGACACCATCGATGCCGGAGCGGCTCTATCACCAGCAGCAGCAGCAGCAGCAATAGGGCGCGCGATCAGCCTCGGATGCGCGGGTCCGCGCATAGCCCGAGGAAGGGGAAAATGGCGCAGCTTGCTGATGTCACAAATCGCGCATGTAATAAAATGCTGCGCCATGCGAAACCCTTTATATGCAAATCAAATTATAGGCTCGGTGCGTTATCTCGCTTTGCTTGTGCGAAAGCATCCTTCAAATTGGTATAGTGATACCCACGATAGTAGTAATTGTCGATGCGGGCCGCGGTGATGCCGTATCTAGACATATTTTTTGCCTCATCGATGTTGGGTGCGGTGTTCATTTTGTCGAGGTGCGTAGATGTCATGTGGTGTTCTCCTATCTAAAGTATCCAATTTAGGTTTGCCTTGCCGCCAACCAAACGATGAAGATAACGATGATTAGGCCGCCGCTTGGGTAGTAGCCCCAATTCTTGCTGTGCGGCCATTTTGGCAATGCCCCAATCATAAATATTACCAAAATGACCAGCAGCAGATTGGAAAAGTGGTTCATAACAATAGCTCCCAAAAAAATGCGTATGCGATTGCCGTAGAAAGCGTAGCAAGTCCTACTGCTCAGATTCCCCAGAGAGTATCTGGTTTGAAATCGTGCTTGTTTTCGGGAATATCGCCGATACGTAGGGTGATAGCATTGGCTTGACTTACCATTTGGGCATTCGTGTGCAAATCAAGCTGCGATGGATTGGTTGTTGCAAGAATCCCCTTGGCGCGGGTCGTTTCGTCCGCCGCACTATGGGCCATAACCAGAAACCCGTCGTTTTTAACTGCGTTCTCGTACTGGACCACGCTATCTTTCGGTACGCCTATGCCATAAAGCGCGGCAGCAATGGCGCCCGCACCGCCGACTATGATAGCGCTCTCAGCCGCCGAAACCGCTATGGTTGCCAAATACCCCAACACGACAACCGGTCCGATGAGGGGAAGGGACATAAACAGCCCGCCATAAAATACCCCCCAAAGCCCGCCCCAGAACACACCCCGTACGCCCCAGAGTCTAATCCGCTCGCCATCGGTATAGAACCCAACGACCTTTTCTTCGGTATGAAAGCCTTTTCCGACAACGCTGAGATCTTTCATCTCAAATCCCGCCATGGCCAAACTTTTGACGGCATTTTCCGCAGCTTCATGGTCTGCGAAAACAGCGATAACCGTATTAATTTTATTCATGTAAGACCTTTTCGTAAAAAAACGCTGCCAACAACGAAATTCGCTTTGTTCAGCTTTCCACGTTTTAATTCGGGTGTGCCCGGACGGAATCCTCTTGCATTTGACAAGCAAGCAGCGCCAAGCGCTCGAAAAAGTGATGGTTCATATCCGGCTTCATACGAATGGCATCTGCCATGGCGGTGAGCTCGTTGGCCATGCGTTCGTATTCCATGACCGAAAATGGCTTTTCGGATTCAGGCATAACGAATTCCTGCAGTTATCCGGCCTTAACTATCGTAGCGCTTCAAGGTGACGTAGATGGCGACCGGGGTGCCATAACGACGTCGCGATATTTCATCCAGCGCTCGCGCGACATCCCCAAGGGTTGGATTGGCAGCAAAAAGGAACGATTTCTCTCTGTCTCTGAAGACCAACCTGAGGCGATTATCTCTCAAATAGTCGATTTGAGCGTGCTGCATACGACCCTCCGCAAAAAATCGGGTTTAACCCGGACCATAGTCGTGCAAGAAAGCCGAGCACGCGAGTCTCGGAAATTACCTATTGTGTTCGTAGCGACGAGCGGTATTCGATCGCAAAACTAATGTGTGGTCGCCCCGTTGGAAGCGGCGGCAAATGCCAAGCGGGCAAGCGCCGGCAGCGATTTCGATCCGGTTTTTTTCATAATCGAGGCCCGATGATTCTCGACGGTGCGCTGGCTGATGCCCAAATCGGCGGCAATGTTTTTATTGGGGTTTCCGGCGAGGATCATATCGAGGATTTGGCGCTGCCGAGTGGTAAGGTTGGCGAGATGATCGATCGCCGCTTGCCGCCATGCAGTCAGTTTACCGGCGTCCTTCGACTGTTCGAAAGCGCGTTCTATGCTGGCAAGCAAGTCACTGCGGCTGATCGGCTTTTCCAGAAAATCCAATGCGCCCGCTTTCATCGCCCCAACGGCCATCGGTACATCGCCGTAACCGGTTATCATAATGGACGGCAGACGTTTGCCGTCGTCTTGCAGGCGCTGCAATAGTTCCAGTCCGTTCATTCCGGGTAAGTAGGCATCGACCAAAAGACAGGCTTCACGGCCGGGACGATACGCTTCAAGAAAAGCCTCACAGGTTGCGTAATCGTCGATCGCAATATTTTCCTCCTCAAGCATATTGCGAATGCCATCGCGAATGTGACTGTCGTCGTCAATGATATAGATGACCGGAATCCCGGCATCCTGGGCGTCTTTGGCGGGATTGGGTTGATGCCAGCCGTTGCCGAAACAATCGGCGGGAAGGAGGTGCTGGATGTTCGCCATCAGTTCCTTCAATTTTACCGGCTTGTTTAGCTGTATGCAGCTTTGCCGCGCGATCTCCCGCATGGTAGTGGTCGAAATATCGCCGGTTAAAATAATAACCGGTATGGAACGGTTGAGGTTCTTCTGAATATTTGCAGCGGTTTGTAGGCCATTTATTCCGCCCGGTAAATTGTAGTCCGCTAAGATAAGGTCCGGTTTAACCGTACCATGCGCCACCATTTCAAATGCGACAATCCCGTCTGGGGCCGCTGCCGTGCGATGGCCTTCGTCCTTGAGAATGGATTCGAGAAGACTGCGCACTTCGGGGTCGTCTTCTATGATCATTATTGTCCCGGCGCGAAATATACCTTCAGGGGCATCGGTTGACTCCCTGCCATGCAATGGTTCAAGCCGTACAGATGGCTTTTTCACCGGCAAGATTATCTCTATGGAGAAAACCGATCCCTTACCCGGCTGGGACTGCACAAAAACCTTATGTCCAAGCAAATCGCCTAAACGTTGTACGATCGAAAGCCCTAATCCCAAGCCGCGGCTGCGCTCGCGCGCCGGATTGTCGAGTTGATGATATTCTTCAAAAATTGCTTGTTGGTCCGTCGCCGGAATACCGATGCCGGTATCCCAAACCTCGATACGTAAGTTTCCATGATACTTTCTGCATCCAAGTAAAACCTTTCCGCTCAGCGTGAATTTCAATGCGTTAGATAGTAGATTTCGAATCATTTGCTCGAGTAGACGTGCATCGCTGTGAACGACCAGGCTGCACGGTATTATACGCAGGGCAATTCTTTGGGCCTGGGCATGGTAGCGAAATTCGTCCTCTAGACGCGTAAACAGATCGCTGATCGGAAATTCAACAATTTCGGCATGTACGGCCCCGGCCTCGATCTGGTTGATATCAAGTAGCGCATTTAGCATCCCCGATATGGCGCCAACAGTTTCGTCGAGCCTAACCACAAGCTTTTGCGCCTTCGGACCTTCGACGGTCTTGGCCAATTGTCCTTGCAGTAGAGCCAGCGTTTGTAGCGGCTGTCGCAAATCGTGGCTGGCGGCGGCAAGAAAACGCGATTTTGCAATATTGGCTTGCTCGGCTTGCCGCTTTGCAGTTTCCAATGTGTCGGCAATATGCCGCCGTTCGGTGCTATCGACAAAAGTAATGACGACGCCTTGGACCGTATTGTCCGCCGTGCGATAGGGCAATATGCGACGAATATACCAAGTACCAAGCTGCGCTTCGATTTCCTTTTCAATCGGCATTATGGTTTCGAGTACGGTTTGCGCATCGGCAAGAAGCTCGCCATCGACGGCCAAAGAACTCAAATCGGCAAGCGGCCGCCCGATGTCGCCAGGAATTATCCGGAACAAAAGCTTTGTGGCGGGAGTAAAAAAGCGAATGCATAGATTGGCATCGAGAAATACCGTCGCTACGTCGGTACTGTTCATGACATTCTGCAGATCGTCGAACGTCGTGCGTTGCAACGTCAGCGTTTCGTGAAGTTGGGTGTTGAGGGCGGTCAACTCCTCGTTGAGCGATTGCAGTTCCTCTTTCGAAGCCAGAAGTTCTTCGTTGGTCGATTGATATTCCTCGTTAACCGACAAGGCTTCTTCGTTGATCGCCTTCTGCGCCTCGCTCGAAATCTCGAGATTACGGATGGCGCCTTGTAGTTCGGTTTTTGTGTTGGTGAGTTCTAACTCAAGCTCGGCAACCCGAGAAATACTTTCGGCGGGAACAAGGCGCCTGCGCTTGTCTAGCTGTTCCGGCACATCGATAAAGCAAACCAGTAGTAGGTCTTCTCCTTCGCAAATTACCGGCTGAATGGAAATACTGAAAAAAAGTGTTTTACCTTCGTAATCCGCCTGTCCGCCGGTGACCTCAACTCGCTTGTTGTCATTGCCTGCCCGCTGTATCGCAGCGCGCAACTTGTTTCGCAAGTTCTGACGGGCCATAGCGAGCAAATCGTGCGTCGGGTATCCCGGCGCCACGCGCAAGTAGCGGTCTGTAGGCCCCAAGGAATAAAGGCATTCGCCCTTGTGATTGATCAAAACCACTGCCGGAGCATAATTCTCCATGACCAATTGCCGGCAAAATTCGGCCAAAACGCTTTGACGCGAAGAAGCTTGGCTTTGCCCCGCACGCGTGGGGACACGTACGCCTTCACCGGTACCCATCAATATACCAAACTCTCCCGGCCGACTGCGACCGATGTGCCGATAAAGCCGTTCCGACTCTGAAATCGCTTTAAAGCGGTTATCGGCGTTGCCGACGGTCTCCGAACTGCCGAGAAGTAGCAGCCCCCCTTCACGCAGGGCAAAATGAAATAGCGAAAGCACCTTTGCCTGCGCCTCTGGGCGCAAATAAATCAGTAAATTCCGGCACGAAATTAAATCGAGACGAGAGAATGGCGGATCGGTCAGTACGTCCTGCACCGTAAAGACGGAGGAGGCGCGCAATTCCGACGATACCCGGTAGCCATGATTTTCCCGGACAAAAAAACGGGCAAGCCGGGCGGGCGAAACATCCGCCGCAATTGTTTCGGGATAATAGCCGTCTCTGGCTTCGATAACCGTATCGGGATCTATATCCGAGGCAAAAATCTGCAGTTTGATATCGCGCTTTTCCGCCTCAATCTGCTCGTAAAACAGCATGGCAAGGGAATAGGTTTCCTCGCCGGAACTGCATCCGGCCACCCAGATGCGTAAAGCCTTATCGGCTGACCGATTGCGGATAAGACCGGAAACGACATTTTTCTCCAAATAGTCGAACACCGCAGGATCGCGAAAAAAACTGGTGACATTAATAAGAAGATCTTTGGCGAGTAAGTCCCGTTCGGTTTTATCGCTGCGCAGTCTATCGAGATAGTGTTCCATATCCCGGAAATACAGCGGTACCGTCACCATGCGTCGTTCAATGCGGCGCTGCAACGTACCGCGTTTATAAAAAGTAAAATCGTGAGAAGTTTCTTTGCGCAAAAGCTCGACAATATCGGGTAGCAAATCTGGCACCAAATCGCGTTGCGGCGGACCATTGGGAAATCCCGCAAACGCCTTTCTATGACCGTATTCGGCTAAGGCGTCGGGAATGCTCGCCGCCGCAAGCACACAATCGACAGCGCCGGTTGTAATTGCACTCTTCGGCATACCGTCGTATCCGGCATCAAGCGGATCCTGCGCAATAACAAACCCGTCATTATCCTTTACGGCTTTAATCCCAAGGCTGCCGTCGGTGCCAGTACCCGAAAGAACCACGCAAATGGCGCGCGATCCGTACGCCTTGGCCATCGAATGCAATAAAAAGTCGAACGGCAGGCGCGCACCGTGGCGTGCTTGCGGTGTCGTAAGGTGCAATGTTCCGTTTTCGACCGACAAATACGTGCCGGGTGGAATAACATAAAGATGCTCGCGCTCGATCGGCATTCCATCGGTTGCCTGGCATACGGTCATCGACGTATAGTCGACCAATAGATCGACCATCATGCTTGCGTGGTTTGGGTCGAGATGCTGGACCAAAACAAAAGCCATGCCGCAACCGGTTGGCAGCGTGCTCAAAAGTTTTCTGCATGCGTCAAGACCGCCGGCCGAAGCGCCGATCCCGACAACCAAAAAATCATCCGAATTAGGCAAAGAATTGCGTGCCGGCAAAGTGCGCAGGTGCGGTCCTGCTGCAGCCGTCTTAGCCTGACTTTTGCGGGTTGCAGGCATTCGGCAAATTTCTCAAAAGGTTGCTTCCCGGCAGGAAGGAAGATTTGACCATACCACGCTTTATCGACGCCCGCGATGTTTTGCGAGCAAATACGTTGTGACAGGCATAAGTAGTTTCCGAACCTGTCCTGTGCGCCCGGTTTGGCTAGTATTCGATTGGACAAGTCTTTGACTTTGGCTGCCGATTCTGCGCGGCTTTTTCGTGTGCAATGCATTTTCGCCCCGACTGAATTGGCCAAAAAACAGGAGATTGTGCATTATGCAAACAACACACAATACGCTGTCTGAAAACATTCGAGCGCAATCGGTCGAACTTTTGAACAAGCACCTGGCTGCGGCTATCGATCTACATGCGCAATTAAAACAAGCGCATTGGAATGTGCGTGGTGCGAATTTTATCGCTATCCACGAACTTTTCGACAAAATTGCTGCAAAGGCCGAAAGCTATTCCGATCTGCTTGCCGAACGGGCAAGGGGCTTGGGCGGCATTGCGCAAGGAACAGTACAACTATCTGCCGAACGTTCTTATCTCGTTCCATATTCGCTCGATATTGCCGACGAACAACAGCATGTATTCGCTGTATCAAGCGCTTTGGCTGCTTTCGGCGGATCAACGCGGGAAGCTAGCGACATATCGGCCGACTTTGGAGATATGGGAACGGCCGACTTGTTCACGGAAATATCGCGTGGCATCGACCAACAGCTTTGGTTTGTCGAATCGCACACTTCTCACATGTGACCGGTTGGGATGCTGCATAAGTAGTATCCGAGGCTGTGCCGCTGCGTTCAACGTGTCTAACGTAAAGATGATAACAAAATAACGACCAGACTATGCTCATTCTCGAACTCTTTGTCGGCATATTCCGCATTCGGGCGATGTAAGCGACGGTCGCTGCCGTGCGTAAAACGGCGCGCAAATTATTATAGGAAATTCAATATGAAATATCTGATCAGCGGCGTAATCGCTTTATCACTGCTTGGAACTAGCGTTTCATTTGCGCAGGGCAACAACCGGGACCGCCCTGGGCAAACCCAGGAACAACACAACGATAATGGTCCAAAAGGACCGGCTGGTCCTGGTGGCCGTAATGGACAAAACGGCAATCGTCAGAACTGGTCGCGCGGAGACCGGTTGCCGGAACAATACCGGCATAATTCATACGTTGCCAACGATTGGCAGCAGCATAATCTCAGAAAACCGCCACGCGGCTACCACTGGGTCCGCAACAACGATAACGATTATGTTCTGGCGGCAATCGCCACAGGCATTATTGCGGACATTGTTATGCGGGACCAATATGAGAACGGCCGCCGCTGGTCGCGCGGCGAACGTCTGTCCGACGATTATCGCGGCGATCGCTACGTCGTTTCCGATTGGCGCGGAAATCATTTGCACAGCCCAGGCCGCGGTCGCCACTGGGTTCGCGTCAACAATCAATTTATTCTTGTTGCCATCGGCAGCGGCCTGATTGCAGACGCCATCATAAATAATCGCTGATGGTATTTGATATTCAACGGCTTAGTTGCTGATAGAAATTGCCGTTATAGAAACGTGCATTCACACAAAAGAATAGGAAAATATAGATGTTCAATATCAAAGGTGTAATTTTGGCTGTATCGTTTGCAGCGGTGGCGGTCATATCGGTAGGTATGCTTGGAAGCGCCAGTGCAGCAACGGCCGAAGATCTCAACAAAGATTCCAATCAAGCCTTGCAGACACTTTATAAAATTAATCCGGTAGCCGAAGAGCTTTCGCACCGGGCTAAGGCAATTCTCGTATTTCCAAATATCATTAAGGCTGGATTGATCTTTGGCGGCGCCTACGGCGAAGGTCAGCTGCAAGTCGGGTCGAAAGTAGACGGCTACTACAATTCGCTAACCGGTTCATGGGGATTTCAAGCTGGCGCCCAGTCCTACGGTTATGTCGTCTTTCTGATGACGAAAAAAGCTGTCCGCTATATCCACGGTTCGCATGGTTGGGAAATCGGTGTCGGCCCTACCGTGGTCATAGTCGATGAAGGCGTCGCCAAGAATTTGTCCACCTCGACGCTAAAAAACGATGCATATGCCTTTATTTTCGATCAGCAGGGCTTAATGGCGGGCTTCAGTCTCGAAGGGACAAAAATATCGAAAATCAAACGCAAATAGTAGTCAGTACACAAATAATGAAAATATTGAAGTGATGCGTCGGGATGGCTCATCACTCAAAATTTGGGGTCAATTATGAAATACGCGTCGATAATTGTCGCTACGTTGCTCGCAATGTTTGGCATAGTCGCCATATCCGCACGGGCATCGAATCAGCCCGAAAAAGGTACCTTTGGCGTACTGTTTGAGAACGACTGGTTCGGCGATTCCGACCACGACTACACCAATGGGGTAGAGGCAACCTATACGACTGCCCCGCAAGATACGCCCGATTGGCTGGTTGGCATTGCACATTGGATCCCATTTTTTTCGGCAAAGGGCGATGTGCGCACACGTTATGCAATCGGCCAAAACATGTTCACGCCAATTGACAAAACCTTGGCTAACCCTCTTTCGGCCGACCGTCCATATGCCGGTTTTCTATATGGCACTTTTGGGCTGGTAGGCGACAGCGGTACATATCTCGATCAGTTGCAGTTCACGGTTGGTGTGGTTGGGCCGATGTCGCTTGCCGGCGATGCGCAAAACTGGGTGCACGGGATTGTCGGCGATAAAAAGGCAAAAGGATGGCACTATCAATTGCACAACGAACCAGGGCTAATAATTCAGTATGAGCGCAGCATAAAAATCATTCCCCCTCAGACTGTCGTCGGTCTGATATTCGATGTCGAACCCCACTATGGCGCCGCAGTCGGCAACGTATATGATTTTATTAATGCCGGATTGATGGCCCGTCTTGGGTTCAATTTACCTAACGACTACGGTCCAATGCGGATCGATCCCAGCATGCCGGGTTCCAATTTTTTTGAACCAACCGGAGGATTCAGCGCATATGTTTTTGCCGGTGTCGACGGCAGAGCGATTGCGCGAAATCTATTTCTCGACGGTAATACATTTGAAGATAGCCGCAGCGTTGTAAAACGTAATCTCGTTTACGACATCGACCTTGGTGCAGTAATGACGTTCAATGCGTTTCGGCTGTCTTACACCTACGTTATTCGTACACGCGAATACTCGACGCAGCCAAACAATAGCAAATTCGGCGCCGTTGCATTATCGTTCCGGTTTTAATGCATATATGGAGTAAGTGCTTGAAGTTATCGTCTGGGCTGTGTCCCAGGCCGTGGTGTAGGCGCTGTGGATAAGCAGCCCGCCGCCGCCAGCCTCGTTACCGGTCGCTGCGGCGGCCTACTTACCCACAGCGCTGGTCATCGTGAATCCCCGTAGGGTTTTGGTCGCTGAACCTAAGACTCAACGAGAGGACCCACGATGACCGACGAGATGATGAGCCTTCAGAGCCTCCTAGAAAAGAGCACCGACGCCGATTTGCTGCGCGAGATGATCGGGTTTACCGCCCAGCGGCTGATGGCGCTGGAGGTGGACGGACTGACCGGCGCCGCGGCCGGGATGCGCACGCCAGAGCGGATCAACCAGCGCAATGGCTATCGCGACCGAGTGTGGGAAACCCGCGCCGGCACGGTGGAGCTTCGCATCCCCAAGCTGCGCAAAGGCAGCTACTTCCCGGGCATTCTGGAGCCGCGGCGGATGGCCGAGAAGGCGCTCACCGCGGTGATCCAGGAGGCTTATGTGCATGGCGTCTCGACCCGCTCGGTCGACGATCTGGTCAAGGCGATGGGCATGAGCGGCATTTCCAAAAGCCAGGTGTCGCGGTTGTGCGAGGAGATCGACGAGCGGGTCGGCGCCTTCCTCAGTCGCCCGCTGGAAGGCGACTGGCCTTACATCTGGATTGACGCCAACCTACATCAAAGCACGCGAGAGCGGGCGTGTGGTGTCGGTGGCCGCCATCGTCGCGGTCGGCGTCAAGCTGCCCGCCGTGGCCGCCTGACCACCCGGCCAATCCCCGCCGGAGTTCACGAGCACCTCGCGCTCCTACACCACGGCCCGGGACACGATCCGGCTGGGTAGATTCCGAGTCTCTACGGCAGCATACGATAATGGCAATATATATTCTAATGCGATTGCAAAATGCCTTAATGGCAATTGCCCTGCGGTATTTTCGCCGAGCAAAGCAAGTGGCACGCGCATTTTCTCGTGCGTTCTTACAACAAAGAAAAGGATATACCTATGTCATTCATCAAAACAATTGCCCTTTGGGGTAGTCTGGCGCCGTGTCTAGCACTGGCAATGACAAGCGCCGGGTTTGCCCAATCAGCAATTTCGCAGCCATCGACTCCGGCAGAGCAGGCGCAAACTCAACAATATAATCAAAACGTCATCGACGCCAATAACGCCGCAATTGCGAAAAATGCCCTCAATAACGAAAAATATCAGGCACAACTGACGCAATATCGTGCCCGCGTAAAAAACTATCAGGAACAGTCGGCACGTTATGAGGCGGCACGCGATCGTTATGCCGTACAACGTGCCAAATACCGTCGTGACGGCTGGTCGTCACGTCACGAGCACAATATCATTGTCGATACCGACGAATTGCTGGGATCACCTGTTCATACTTCGAACGGTCATACCATCGGCCATGTCGAAGAAATCGCGCTGGTATCCGGCCGTGTCGATGCCCTGCGAGTTACACTCGATCGTAGCAGAGGCGATGTCTGGATCGAATCTGCCGATTTGCGGTTCGATGCCGACAAAAAGGTTGTTTTGACCAATTTGGACCGCCTCGATTTGTACGACATGACGCACGAAAGCTACTAATTATCGATTATAGCAGCTCGATATGCCGGTTCGAAAATTTCAGACGCATATCGATCCCTCGATCATATATCGAACGCATGATCGAGGGATCGATAGCTTATAGCGCCGCGCCGAGAAAACGCTTTCGTAAAAAAATACACTGAGGCCTTTAGGCCGGAGGACATTTTTACAGGTGACTAATAAATGCCACAGCGTGTCATGTTCAGCCGCCGACTGTTTCACGCAAGATATTCCGGCAAAGTGGGGGCCAAAATTTTGAGCCACCTAAAAACCCTGCCGACTACAATGAGCGCTGCACAAAGCATTCAAATAATGTGAATTGTATAGTTTTGGTTGGCCGCCCTACAGCCCCGACCTCAACCCCATCGAGATGGCCTTCTCCAAGCTCAAATCCCACCTCCGCGCGAGAGCCGCAAGAACCATCGAAGCTTTATGGGACGCCATCGGAGACATCTGCGATCTTTATGAACCAGGCGAGTGCCGTAACTTCTTCAAAGCAGCAGGATATGACTACACTTGAACGTCCGATGCTCTAGCGCGCAAAAAGCAGAGTTCAAGCCAAAGCTCTGCCCAGGCACAAACTCCCCACCCCAGTTCGGCCGGTATAATCCGCCCAAAAGGCTGCATTCCGGCCGACTTTCAGCCGGCACCGCATATTCTGAAGTTGGAGCAGGAAGGTGTGGTGCGCCCGACAGAACAAAACTGCGAACCGTTCAGCGCCCGACCGGGCGCCGCGCCGCGTGGCGCGTTCTTCCGCAGGGCGCGCGAATTACCCCGCTGAAGCGGGGCCGCGCACAGCCCGAGGAATAGAAAAATGGTGCACCAGGCAGGATTCGAACCCACGACCCCCAGATTCGTAGTCTGGTGCTCTATCCAACTGAGCTACTGGTGCGTTCAGAGGGGGCAGAACCTATTGAGGACGTAGCCCGAAGGCAAGTGCCTTCGTAGACTAATCTGCTAAGAATTGACGCAATCCTGCCCAATATTTCGCTATGGTTGAAAAAGGGGATTTGCCGCCAGGTTCGACTGTCGGATAATAAGGGCCGAATCGGGATGGGGATACAAGGTGCTGGTTGCAGCGCAAAACTTACGAAATGCGTCGGTGTAAGCTCTTGTACCAACGTACTTACGTAGTTAAGAATTCGGTATGTACGCTGACATCTATATTGTTTAGCGCTAAGAGTTGCTCGCCAAGGTGTGGCGTCTCAAAATGCGGACGGCCGGGGCGGATGCGGAGAACAGCACATGACGGCAAGAACAAAGCAAAAGACGAAGTTTTCGAGTGTTTCGTCAAGATTATTGGTTGCCTTATTCACTGCGACGACATTCGGCCTTGCAGGCTGCTCCGACATTGACGCGATGTTATTCGGTGGCGACGCATCCGAGGCGAATGATCAAGCGGCAATAACGGGTTACAGTGCATCAAGTGCTGCCGCCCCCGTTTATACGCCGCCGCCCGCTTACCAGCCGGCATCCTCCTCGACCATGGTAACGGCCCCGGTGGCTACCATTACGCCGCTTGCCATCGATCCCGGTAGCGATACCGGCACCGCCGTGAACAAAACTATCGCCGCTATGCGTGCCAAGGTTGTGAGTTTGCAAGGTTCTATCCGGCTGAACGCCCAGAAGCTTGCCGACTTGCGAAATGCTGGGGCCAACGCATCGGCCGGCTATTACACAGCCAAGGGCATCATCACCGCCCGTCTCCAGGTCGGGACGACGCGCGGCAACCCCGAATTGGTCGGTCAGTGGAACCAGGCCCAGGCTGCTCTGGATCAATTGACCGGAAATATAAATGGTTTGAATGCGTTAGCCAAGGCGGCGGCGGAAGACGCTTCGAGCGCTCACTTCGCGCTCAACCAAATCACCGCAACCTTCAATGTTTCCGGGGCCGTAGACGAGGACCATCGTCAGTTGAACGTTCTTGAGGACGAGACCAATCAAACCATCGTCCTGATTGACCGTCTGCTCAAGGAAGCGGCCGATGACGTCCAACGCCAGACGGCCTATGTTGCCAACGAACGCGCCAACCTCACGACGTTGGCAAGCGCAATCAAAAGTGGCGAGCTGTACGGCGCAGACATAGCTTCGCCGATGATGACGTCCTCGGCTAGCGCCGGCAGCAGCAGCCGGGTTGCCGCTTCCGGTTCTCCGCTTGTGGTTATCCGCTTCGATCACCAGGATGTGGACTATCAGCAGATACTCTACGCCGCCCTGCGCCAGGCGCTGCAAACCCGACCAAATGCAGGTTTTTCGGTGGTTGCGGTAGCCCCTACCCGCGGCAGCGCGGCCGCCGTACAACTGGCGCAAACCGCCGCTCATCGTCACGCTCAGGAAGTTATGCGCTCGCTCACCGACATGGGGGTGCCCGCATCGCGGCTTAGCGTTGCCTCGGCCACCGATCCGGCTGCGAATTCGAGCGAAGTGCGGGTATTCGTGCGCTAACCGTACGGATAATCAGAAGTATCAAACGGTGCGCCTATTAAAGGCGCGCCGTTTTTCGTTTGGGCAAAGGGTTTCCGGCCTTGAAAATCCTGCAGGCGCCGGCGCCGGCCACGCAATCGGCAGTGGCCGCACCCAATGCATGAGCGATTACCGGCACCGATTTCGCGCATTCTGCGCCGCGGTCGAACGGATCGTCCGCCGCCGAAGCCCCATATATTGACGGCCCTTTAGCCGATTCCACAGGCGGTTGATCTTTGTTTGCACTTTTGTGGGGGGGGTATCCCCCAGTCCCGCCCCCTTCGTGGGGGGTAAGACGGATGTGCATAGGTTATGACCTATGCACGTCCGAGCAGCCAGCCGGCCGTAAGCGCCATATGGCGCGAAGAAGCCCGCGTGGCGTTTGAACGCCATAAAGCTGCATGGGGTCTTTCCCATGCAGCTTAGTATAAGACTGTTTCCCTCGTTGTCATGCCCGCTGGCCGTGACGTGGCCGCCGCACAGCTTCCAAAAAACCGGAAGTCTACACCGGGTTTGATGGCGCTGGATAAGGGTGTGCCGACGGGCGATGCAAACGGCCGTACGCCTTGACATTTCTACCGTATGAGAGTATAATTCTACCATAAAAGGGTAGAATATGGGTTTGAACATCAAAAGTCCATCCGCCGAAAAGGCGATCCGCGATCTGGCCGCCGCCTCCGGTGAGGGCTTAACCGAAGCGGTGGAAAAGGCCGCATTGGAGCGGCTGGCGCGTATCCATGCCGAACGGCCGGCGCAGACGGCGGCAGAATTCCTTGCCGCCATCCGTCCGTTGCAGGAGGAAATTGCCGCAAGACGGCTGGCAAACGGGGATACGCGGACCGCGCGCGAATTGATGGACGAACTTTATGACGAAAACGGATTGCCGGTGTGATCGTCGTCGATACATCGGCCATCGTTGCCATTGTTACGTCCGAGCCGGGCTTCGAAGATGTCGCCCGGCGCTTGTTCGCGGATGAAAAACGAGTCGTGTCGCCCCTGTCCGTGGTGGAGGCGACAATGGTGTTGTCGCGCGTCAGCCCAAATCCAAACGCCGTCGTTGCCGAGCATCTTAAGAAGGCGGGCATATCGCTTTGTCCCGTCGACCTGTCTCAGACCGAGTGGGCGCAAGCGGCCTTCCTGGCCTACGGCAAAGGCCGCCATCCGGCCAAACTGAATTTGGGCGATTGCTTTTCCTATGCCGTCGCCAAGGCGCTCGATGCCAAGCTGCTGTTCGTCGGCGAGGATTTTTCAAGAACGGATATAAAACAGGCGTGAAACGGCGCGCTGCGATGGGCGGGCTTCACTTCTATTTGAGGGCTGCCGCCCTCAAATCGGTTGACGGATGTGTGTGAAAAAAAACGGCCCGGATCGCTCCGGGCCGTTTCTCGCATTCAGACGATGATGCGGAAGATCAGATGTCTTCCGCCACCATCTTGATGGCGCCGCAGGGGCATTCGGAGGCGCAGATGCCGCAGCCCTTGCAGTAATCGTAGTTGAACTTGAAGCGCTTGCCCGGTCCCAGTTTGATCACTGCGTTGTCGGGGCAGACGCCGTAGCAGTTGTCGCATTCGAAGCAGTTGCCGCAGGACAGGCAGCGGCGGGCTTCGTACAGCGCGTTGGTTTCGTCCAGGCCTTTGACCACCTCTTCGAAGGTGCTCTGGCGGCGCACCATGTCGAGGGTCGGGCGTACCGTATGCGGCGCGTCGGTGTAGTACCAGGTGTTGAGGTTGTCGGCGACCGCCAAATCGTGCTTGGGCGCCGCATCGTAGGTTTCGCCCTTGAGCCAGGCGTCGATGTTGCGTGCGGCCTTCTTGCCGTGGCCGATGCCCACGGTGACGGTACGTTCCGACGGCACCATGTCGCCGCCGGCGAAGATGCCGGCCGCGCCGGTCATCATTTGCTTGTTGACCTCGACCACGCCTTTATTGATGACGAGACCGGGCACGCCGTCGAGCAGCGACAGATCGACATCCTGGCCAAGCGCCAGCACCACGCTGTCCGCTTCCAGGGTTTCGTACTCGCCGGTCGGCTGGGGCCAGCCGGTCTCGTCGAGCTTCATCTTTTCGACGGTGAGCTTGCCGTCGTCGTCAAAGCGCTTAATGGTGGAAAGCCACTTCATCACCACGCCTTCTTCGAGCGCTTCTTCGAGCTCAAAGTCGTGGGCGGGCATCTTCTCGCGATTGCGGCGATAGACGATGATTGACTCGGTGGCGCCCAACCGCTTGGCGGTGCGGGCGACATCGAGGGCGGTGTTACCGCCGCCGTAGATCACGACTCTGCGGCCCAACAGCGGCTTTTCACCGCCTTCCATCGAACGCAGCACCGAGACGGCATCGACAATCTTCGCCGCCGCGCCGGCCGGAATATTGGTGTGCTTGCCGATGTGGGCGCCGACCGCCAGGAACACCGCGTCGAACTTGCCCTCGGTCTTGGCCTGCAAGACGTTGGCGACATGGCTGTCGAGCTTGATCTCGACGCCCATGTCGACGATGCGCTGAATTTCCGCATCCAGCACGTCGCGCGGCAAGCGGTAGGAGGGAATGCCGAAGCGCATCATGCCGCCCGCCTTGGGGCCGGCATCGCGGATGGTCACGCTGTGGCCGAGGCGGCGCAAATGATAGGCGGCGGAAAGCCCCGACGGCCCGGCGCCGATCACCAGCACCTTCTTGCCGGTTTCCGTGGCCGGCTTGTCGAACTTCCAGCCCTTCTTGATGGCTTCGTCGCCGAGGAAGCGTTCGACCGAGTTGATGCCGACCGCCGAATCCACCGTGATGCGGTTGCAGGCGTCTTCGCACGGATGATAGCAGACGCGGCCCATGCAGGCCGGCAGCGGATTGTTTTTGGTAAGCGCCCGCCAGGCGGTTTCGTAATCGCCGCTCTCGGCGTGGAACAGCCATTCCTGGATGTTCTCGCCGGCGGGGCAGGCATTGTTGCAGGGCGGCAGCCGGTCGAGATAGACCGGCCGGGATACGCGCCAGGAACCGGTC
>WSSedL1CaDRAFT_10000255_pt1 | contig 37250 bp, 27 predicted proteins | sample WetSurSL1Cattail_FD_9464 | JGI IMG/M metagenome (IMG submission 9464)
CGCCAGTAGCACCAGTAGGTCCGGTAACACCAGCGCCGGTGGCTCCGGCAGGCCCGGTAGCGCCAGCAGGTCCAGCAGGTCCGATAGGTCCGGTCGGTCCAGGTGGGCATATTTTTTTACAACAATCCAAAAACTCATTACAGCCTCGTTGTCTTTCCTGCCTGTATATGCCGTTGCTATATATCTTTGGATCTATTTGGATACGTTCATCCTTCCTATCCATTACAATGCCTCCTTTAAATTATTGAGCTGTAGTTTAGAATCCAGCAGATTAAACTTCTGATTGGGGTAAAACTGTTTGGGAAATGGAGTTTTTATCTTATTGTTAAATGTCTGACAGTTTGTTGTTGAAATATTAGGTTGTTCCGGAGGTATTGGACAGTAACCATAGGAAGGGATAAGTAATTGTACAAAGCATTCACATTTTATAATAAAGAACACACCTATATCAAGGGCGAGAGCGCCATTGACAACACATATTGCATCATTAAAAACATCCGCAAGTGTTTCAACTTTGATTAAGAGTCCATCCTCATCCAGCAAAGCAGTCGATTGTTCCGACGGGTATTGTATAACACCAATTTGTGAGAGACAGTTTGGACAGTAAATATCATTCACTGTAATATTAAACCCTGCTTCATCAATTAGACTTAAACTATTTGTACCGTCGGAATATAAAATCTTGTAACGGAGCTTTACAAAGAGTTTCAGTTTCTTGAATCCTGGTTTATGCATTGAATCTGATTTCGATAATAATTTGACTTCAACGATATCAAAGTCTGTGACACCTTCAAAGACAAATACCGGATAGATTACCCCCGGACCTGGTATTAAAGTAGTTACTTTTGTAACACAATCTCTTAAAGCCGCTTGATCAAAGACTTTCGGGACTTGAATACAAACCAATTCGGTTGGCAAGGGAAAATTGTCGGGCTTCAAAATCTGTCCGGCTTCCATAATTATATTGTGCTCATCACGATTGCCCATTAATGCGCCTCCTCTTATATTACACCTTATGAAAATAAAAATTATTCTTTAGAAAATTTTTCATTCTTCATCCAATGTTAAAATATTGTAGTATCATTATATTTATAGAGTTTAAAAAAGGTACACTTATAGCCCCATTTTATGTTAATAAATTTTTATAGGAGTGTTGTCGAAAGTGCCGCATAATAGTATAATCAGGTCTTAATGGCAGGAATGAATGCTTTTCTTAAGTGGAATAGAACAAGTTTTACCTTAGTCAAGTGTAAGCATATGCAATGAAATACGCAATTTAACATCTTGAATGCGGTCATGAAAATCAGGCCCTTAAAGTATTGAATATCCTTATTTAATTGAACTAAATTCAACAGATGAACCATTCTCTTACTCAACAGTATTTACCCAATCCGAAGGACACCTTCCAGTAATTTTTTTAAACACCCTTGAGAAATAATATGGATCGTCATAACCCGCCAGACTGGCAATTTCCTTAATGTTCAACGAACTATCCTGCCGTGTCTCCAGGAGCGATTTTGAATATTCTATTCTTTTTAATGTCAAATATTCAAGTGGAGATGTCCCTGTTTCCTTCTTAAAAAGCCTTTTCAGGTAGAATGCAGACAAAAGGATACTTTTCTGTGCATCGTCTATACGAAAGTGAGGGTTTGATATATTTGCTACTAGAATGTCTTCTAGCTGCTTTACATAGATATTTTTGATGTCATTTTGTTTGACAGACAACATATAACTGTAAATAACCTGAAACAGCTCATTAACAAGTGAGTTCCAGCCATTCCGTTTAAGATGGAATTCCCTGTATAAAAACATTGCAATATTTTGCAAGTCCAGATTGCTTGTATCTTTGAATTGTGGAACAAAATCGTCTGTGGGACTTTGAAAGTCGGTTACTTGGATATGAATATTATAGAATCCATTTTTTGAATACTCTGAATGAGGAATATTTGGAGGCTGGCAAACTATGTCCCCTGGTTGGAATGGAATCTCTCGATCTCCTATAGTTAAAATTCCATTGCCTGAAAAATAATATAAAATCTCCCATTGGGAATGGCTATGAGTTCCAGCTATTTTTGTATTATCTGTAGTCATACCTGCAGATTCAACACGCACAAGAAAATCCTCCTCGCAATAAATTTATAAATTTATTTTACTAAAAAAGAGCAGAATTGTCCATTCGATTTGCACAAAACTCCATTTAATAATAGTTAAATTAACGCTAGAATTAAAGTGTATCAATTCTGCGTTGATATGATGCCTACTTCAAAGTAGCATAAATGTACCTTTATTTGCATATCCATAATTCCTGCTTATGGAAATGATTTTGAAACAGTTTTTTTAGTTAAATACAAATTTTAAGGAATTTATGAGACTAAAACATATTCTTCTTGGGAGGTAGTTATTTTTATGAAAAAAATAAAATTAGGAATAATTGGGTGCGGTAATATAAGTGAAATATATCTTAAAAACTGTACACAAAGATTTGACATGCTGGAAGTGTCTGCATGTGCGGATATGTTGGTAGAAAGGGCAAAAATAAGGGCAGAACAGTTCAATGTAGCAAAAGCATGTTCTGTAGATGATCTGATGGCTGATTCGGAAATTGATATTGTTGTAAACCTGACAATTCCCAAAGCACATGGGGATATCTGCATTAAAGCTTTAAATGCAGGAAAACATGTATATGTAGAGAAACCTCTGTCAGTTGAACGGGAAGAAGCACAATCTGTTTTAGCTTTGGCAATGGAGAAAAACCTTCTTGTGGGGGGAGCACCTGACACCTTTCTGGGGGGCGGCCTTCAAACATGTCGTAAACTATTGGATGATGGATGGATAGGTCAACCGATAGCTGCAACCGCATTTATGATGGGTAATGGTCCTGAAACCTGGCACCCGGATCCTGAATTTCTTTACAGATATGGTGCAGGACCGCTATTCGATATGGGTCCATATTACATTACAACACTTATATCACTTTTGGGATCAGTTGAGAGCGTATTTGCATCGCAGAAGATAAGCTCTTCGGAGAGGATAATCACAAGCAGTCCAAAGTATGGTCAAAAAATAAAAGTTGAGGTACCGACATATTCCTCCGGTATACTTAATTTCAAGAACGGCGTTATTGCTAACCTTATAACCAGCTTTGACATTAGCGGTTCACAATTACCTTTTATTGAGATATATGGAAGTGAGGGAACGATAAGTGTTCCAGATCCAAACTTTTTTGACGGTCCGGTAAAAATTTGCAGGAAAGGATCAAGTGGATGGTCTGATGTTCCACTTGTATACGGTTCTAATGATAACAGCCGTGGGATAGGCGTAGCCGATATGGCTTGCGCTCTTATAAAAGGGAGAAAACACAGGGCGTGCGGAAAGCTTACATACCATGTGCTTGACATAATACACGGCTTTAGTGATGCCTCACGGAATGATAAACTTTACAAAATTGAGAGTGAATGTGAACGTCCGGAGGCATTTCCGGTTGGTATTAATGAAAGAAGTCTGGATTTGTAATTACCAGATGGATTAAAATAATATAAAGGGGAATGTTTTATATGAAGTCAAGAAGAGCTTTATTAGTAAGCCCGAGGCATTTTGAAATTATTGAAGATGATATTACTGCTGGAACAGAACAGGTACTGGTAAAGGTGGTAGCGTGCGGACTTTGTAACTGGGAGTTAAATCACTGGAAAGGACAACTTGGAAACTGTCCTCAGACACTTGGACATGAAATTGCAGGTGAAATTGTTGAACTGGGTGAGGGAGTTAAAGGACTAAAGCCAGGCGACAGAGTTACAGGATTGGCAGTCATTTTAAATGGCTTCGGAGATTATGTGGTATTCAATGAAAGTGATTGCCAAAAAGTTAATCAGGATGTAGAACTGTCACATGCTCTCGGCGAACCGCTAAAATGTATTGTAACGGTATTAAAGGCAGCAGCACCTGAATTTGGAGACTATGGAGTGGTTTTTGGATGTGGACCTATGGGATTATGGTGCATACAGGGACTGTCAGGTAACCTGCTGTCGGGGCTTATAGCAGTAGATATAGATGATGAGAAGCTTGCACTTGCCAGAAAGTTTGGTGCAAACTTTACAATAAATCCAAAGCAAAATAACGTTGAAGCGAGAGTACGTGAAATAACCGGGGGAAATATGGCTGACTTTGCAATTGAGGGAACGGGAAGCCCAAGTGTAGTAAACAATGCCCTTGCCTGTTTGAAAAGTGGAAGAGGCAGGTTAATACTTATGAGCTCATATGAATCGGAAGCTGCTCCTTTTAATTTGAAGATGGCTATGGAAAAATCCATAGAATTGAAAGTTGCCCATCCGGGTTACAGTTTGAATCAGAATGATGATATGCGCTGTGCTGTTTCTGGTTTAAACCATGAAATATTTAAAATGGAAGATATCGTCAGTCATGTATTTAAACTGGACGAAATACAAAAAGCTTTTGAGATGCTGGAAAATAAACCGGCAGGGTATCTTAAAGGCGTAGTAATACCATAAATAGTTATTATAGAGAGAGCAAAACAAGAGCGAATACTATACACCAGAAATAGCAGCTGTAATTCATACTATTAGCCTTAAATACGCCATGATTAATGAAAGGATTGAATTTTAATGAATAATTTTCCATACGGAACAGTGTTGAAAATACAGAGGGAATTCAGTCATAATGATATTTTTCTCAGGCTGAAGAAGATCAAAGATCTTGGAATGAATACTGTAGTAATCTGGCCTGCAGTATTTTGGTGGGAGAATAAAAATCTACCCAATTATCCCTACAACACCGGGCATGAAATACTGAGATATGCTGAAGAGATAGGCTTGAAAATTATAATGGAGCTTTCTGGACAGATTACTTCTTTGGAATATGCACCTGATAGCATAATGAAAGAGGAATACTATACAAAAACTATTGAGGGACATAGTAAGGAGCAGGAATGGTACTTTGGCTATTTAAACTACAATCATCCTGAGGTAAAAATGCTGATAAGGAAAACCTTTACAGAGGCAGCAATCAACTATAAAAGCTATTCTTCACTATATGGCTATGATATATGGAATGAGACTATGTTTTCCTCTTATGATGCCTATACTTTACAGTTGTTCAGAGAATGGTTGAAGAAAAAGTATGAGTTTGTTGAGACGCTCAATCAAGTGTGGGATAGAGCATATTATGACTGGTCCCAGGTCGAGTTTACAAAATGGATGTGGGCCAGCGTTATGCCCGAAGTTGACTACAACCAGTTTAAGAAGGAAAATATCGGGATGCTTCTAAATGAATGGTACAGTGCTATTAAGGGAGTCGATCCAGAGCATCCTATTATTGCAGATAATATACATTCCATGATTACCGAAGACGGATCCTACCGAAGACCTCATGATGACTGGAATGCAGCTGAAAATGTAGATGAATATGGAATATCATTTTATCCGAAAAGCGTGCCTCCGTTTAAGCCTGCTCATTTGCGTTGTGAGATTTTTACAGCAGTCCATTCTGCAACAAGGACAGGACGGTTCTGGGTTTCTGAAATGCAAAGCCACCACCAGGCAATGTTTACTCCTATAAGCGTCGTTTATCCTTATGAATTAAAATGGTGGAACTGGGAAGCCATATCCAGGGGTGCAAAGGGAATGATTTACTGGATGTGGGAACCTTTTATAAAGGGGTTGCAGACATTTGGCAGAGGGTTGGTGGATCACAGAGGATCGTACACTCAAAGAGCTTTTGAAGCGCAAGCTATTAATAAAATAATATATTCTCATAATGAAGAATTTTGCAGTTACATGCCTGTAAAGCCTAAAGTTGCTATCTTATACGACAAAATAAACCATGATTTTATTAAGGCTTATACGGTAAATTATCAAGGCTTTGTTCCTGGAAGTATCTATACCGACTCTATAAATGGACTGTTCAGATGCCTCTGGGAGCAAAATATACCTGTTAAATTCGTGACCAGTCAGGATTTTATTGGGGGAAGAGTCAGCGAGTATAATGCTGTTTTTGCAACCAGTCAGATTCATATGACAAATGAGCTATCCAATGCGATAACTAATTATGTTCATACTGGGGGTGCCTTTATCAGTGATGGTAGATTGAGCATGATAAATGAAAATGGGAATCTATACTCTGACATACCTGGTACATTAAAATCGGAATTGGGATGGGAACTTATTGATGTTGACATGCAGAAAATGGACATTTCCCTTTCGGAAGCCTTTAACAATAAACATCTAAAAGGTTATTATGAGAAACAACTTCTTAATATAACAGATAGCCGGACCGAAGTGCTCGGAAAGTTTGAGGACGGCAACCCTGCCATTTTAGTATCATCCATAGGAAAAGGTCAATTTATGCATATTGCAACATACTTGTGGTACGGGTACTTTAAAGAAAATGACAATAACACAAACACCTTTTTAAAAATGTTGGCGGATAGATTCGATATATCCCGCTTCAAAGTTAGTAACAACAATGTTAAAGTCACTTCTCTCGAAGGTGAGGGAGGTAAAATTCTTTTTGCTTTCAACTATTCCAACGAGAAGCAAAGTACACATGTGGAGCTAAAAGGAGTCGATAAAGGGGAATACAGTATTACCAACCTTTATACAAATGAACCCAAAACTCTTGAAAGTGATATTTCCGGTCTTTCTATAGACATAGAATTAAATGAGAATGACGTAGGTATATATAAGCTGAAATTCCTAAATATCCTAAAAGGAAGATGAACATGTTTTCTATAAATAATCCTTTTAAGCTTTGTTCCAATAGGGTTTGGAGAACCTATACCGGAGGAAAGCTGCTTGAGCAGTGGCAGGGCTGCGAGGAGGCTGCAGATGGGAACCTGCCCGAAGAATGGATTGCATCTGTGATAAATGCTAATAATCCTGGGCGTGAGCATATTCAAAATGAGGGTTACAGCTTTATTGAGTTTAATGGAGGACGGAAAATATCACTTAATCAACTCATTGGGATTGACCCTGGAAAAGTATTAGGTAACGCCCATATAGCAAAGTATGGTGAAAGTACTGCGGTTTTGGTGAAAATGCTTGATTCGGCGGAGCGGCTTACAATTCAAGTCCATCCTGATGATGAAACAGCATTAAAGCTTTTTAATTCACGGTTTGGAAAGACAGAGGCCTGGTACATTTTCGGAAAGAGGGAGGAGAATAGGGAAAAGCCTTACATTCTCTTCGGTTTCAAACCGGGAATAACCAGGGATATGTGGGTTGAACTTTTTAATAAGCAAGATATTAATGGAATGTTGGAGGCTATGCACAAGCTATATGTTGAAGCTGGACAGGTATATCTCATTGAGGGAGGTATTCCACATGCAATAGGTTCTGGCTGCCTTGTTTTAGAAATTCAACAGCCAACGGATTATACCATTCGTGTCGAGAAAATAACTCCTAAAGGCTTGATAATACCAGATGAACTTTGTCACCAAGGCTTAGGCTTTGAAAAAATGTTTGACTGTTTCAATTATGATTCTTTGGAAAAAGAGGAGATATTAAGCCGCTGGTGTATAAAGCCGGAGGTGATTAAAACCGGGAATGAATACACAGAAAAAGAATTGATTGGATATAAAAACACAGCACATTTTCGTATGATTTCAGCCGAGATCACAGGACAATATCCTCTGGAACAATGTCTTACTTACTCTAGTCTGGTAATTCTGTCAGGCGAGGGTGAGTTATTGTGGGATGGAGGATCAATGCCAATCAGACAGGGTGAGACCTATTTTATGCCTGCTTGTGTAAGTAAGGCTTTCATCCGCAATACTTCAAAAAAATTGATAACAGTCATTCGGTGCTTTCCACCGAAATAAAGTTTTTAACCTCAGGGAGACCCACTTTTCTCCTGGCTGCTTAAATAATTCCTCAATCCCATTGAGAATGGCTGTGTGCTCTACATACTTTAGTAACCTTTGCAGTCATACCTACAAATGCTACATGCATGGAAATACTCCTTCAATTCAATAATATTTTATATAAATAAAAAATTATAATAGCATATTTGTCCATTACAATAGCAGATTATGCTATTTATAAATTGCTGGTACACCTATAAAATTTAGATTTATGAGAAGAATCTATGCTGGGTCGTGTATTTTCAATTTAGTCCTGATTTTAAATGCTATCAAGGGGTATAAATACAAGATAATTATAATTTAAGGTATCGATGGAGAGACTGCTAATAAATAGTAGGAGATTATATGTACAGTGCTATAATAGTCGAAGATGAAATGCTTGTACGAGTGGGATTGAAAAGCCTGATAAAATGGGACAAATTGGGATTGGCTTTGGTGTCCGATGCGTCCAATGGACAAGAGGCATTTGACATGTATAATCAATATAAACCCGATATAGTTATCACTGATATTAAGATGCCACAGATGGATGGGATTGAATTAATTAAAAAAATCAGAGAAAATGATAAAAGAACAAGAATCGTTATCCTGACGTGCCTCGAAGAGTTTGAAATAATAAGAAAAGCTGTGGAGCTTGATGTAGATGGATATATTGTCAAATTAACCATGACGCAAAAAGAAATGGAAGATGTACTTCGCAAATCCATAAGTAAGTTAAATGAGTTGAGTGTACCGGATAAAACAGTTCTGGTCTCAAATAAGTGTAACATAGATGTGCAAATAGCCGAGTTATGCAAACAGTACTTTTCGGAATCAAAATGTACAACTGAGGAATTTGAAAAAGGTCTTTTGGAGTTAGGCGTTAAATCAAGAGGTAAAAAAACGATGCTAGCTTTGATGCAGATAGACCATTATGGGGTATTTTACAGTAAATATGAAAAGAAAGATGTAAAGCGGATAGAAGCTTCAATATTAAATATCATCGAAGAGGTTGCCAAAAAAAACCATAGTTGCTATGTAGTAAAGGAAAATGCTTCAAAATATATGTTTGTTTTTATTATTGAAGGAATAGCCAGTGAGTCTAAAATTAACGATATTATGGTTAATACAATATCAAATATAAAAAATACTCTGAAACGGTATTTTGACATGTCTGTTTCCTTTGGTATAAGTTCTATAAGAGTTGATAATCATGCACTGAACACAGTGTATGCTGAAGCAATGACAGCACTGGAATATAAATTTTTCGACGGTATGGGAACTATAAGTTATTCTAATGAACAAGGGAAAGGATATATTATACGGGAAAAGATTGATACGCTTCTTGTCCCTCCAGCTCTTCTGGAGATGCTCGGGTGTGTGAAAGAATACAAAAACAGGGTAGAGAGTTTTATAGAGAAAGGTAACTTTCAAGTCGATAAGGTAAGGGATTTTTTTGTTCATATCATTCAATTGACAGCACTAAGTTCGCAGATCGATAGAAAAATTTTTGAAGATATTGTAATTAATTATACAGGGATAATACACGAATGTGAAACATTTGATGAAATGTATGCAGCATATATGGATTTTATCAAATGTGCTGTCAACAGGAGTAAAGAGCATATTTCCTACAGTAAAGGAATTCTTGATGCAATTAATTACATCAAGCTTCATCATAATGAAGAAATATCCTTAAATCAAATAGCTGATTTAATTAACATAAGCCCCAATTATTTTTCTACCTTGTTTAAAAAGGAATTGGATATGAATTTTTCAGAATATATCATAAATTACAGGATAGAAAAGGCCAAGGAACTTCTTTTAGGAACACGTCTTCTATCTTATGAGATATCACAAAGAGTAGGTTTCAGAGATGGGGCATACTTTAGCCGAACATTTAAAAAGGCTACAGGTTTAAGCCCCAATGAATATAGAAAAAGATGGTTTGAAAGGTAAGAAGTTTAATATGTATAATCGTATCAAACAAAAAATATTCAGTTTGAAAACCGAACTTGTAGTAATTATTGCCTCTGTATGCCTTTTGGTTTTTGTGGCGGCTTCTTTTGGCAGCTATAATGCTATTTTCAGCATATTGAGCAAGAGAACCGAAATACAAACTGTTCAGCAGTTAAGGCAGGTAGAATACAATATAAATAAGCTTTTTGACGATATAAAGGAAGTGCATAATATATTGTTATCCAATCCGGACGTTCAGGAATTTAAGGAAAAGGACGATCAAAATTCTATTGAATCAGTGTATGTGGATATAGATCTGATATCCAGTGTAAATACTATTCTTAACTATTATAGTTTTATTAATTCAATTGATATCTTTACAGACAGGGGAGAAGTCTTTTATCTTTCTAAAAAATATAATTCAAAAGAAATAGTAAATAGTGAAAAAACCTCGTTTCTTAATTCAGCGTTATATAAACAAGCAATAGACAGCTTTCCCAATATTGTATGGAAAGCAGGTTCAATAAAATCTATCTCTCCGGAATATAATGTTGACACCGGCAATCCCGATATGAAAATGATTACAGCACTAAAATGTACCAAATCGAGATATGGCAACCAAAATACTGTAACTGCCATTAATGTTGAGGAAAAATACCTTTCTGAATTATATAATAAGCTTACAGATGAAAATAATACACTTAGAGTATATATTCTTGTTGGAAACGAAGATTTAATTCCGGGAGACTTAAGTATAAGCAGTAGTAAATACAATAGAATTATTGATGAGCTTAAAACAAACCCAAATAAGACATACGGTCAACTTACTTATACAGATAGCCAGGATAATCAGCAAACCAATATCATATATTACCGCATAAAGAATATGGATTGGACGCTCGTGAGAGAAATACCCATTGTTGAAGTATCAGAAGATGTAATTTTACTTAGGAGAATTATTATTGTTACTTTTGTGGCTAGCTTCTGTATCATCATCCTGATGGTCTTCTTCTGGATAAGTAAAGTCCTAAAGCCTATATACGAATTGTCTAAAGCAATGAAGGATGTCGGAAATGGCAATCTGGGACATACTTTGAAAAAAGTTTCCAGAAATGAGATAGGACTTCTTATTAAGCAGTTCAATACAATGTCGGTAAACATATTCAACCTTCTGGAGGATAACCGTCAAATTGAGAATGAGAAGAGGATACAGGAAATTAAAGCTTTACAAGCTCAGATAAACCCACACTTTCTTTATAACACTTTGAATGCAATAAAATATATGGCAATTGTTTCGGAAGCGCAAAATGTGGCAAATAGTATTACAATTCTTGGAAATATTATAAGGCCGATATTTCGAGAGAAATCCATCATGTATACACTTCGCGAGGAGATCGAATTTCTAAAAAACTATATAGAATTGCTTAACCTCCGCTTTGGAGATAATATATTGTTGAAATATGAAATTAGCGAGGAATATTTGAATTGTAGTATTCCAAGATTTATATTGCAGCCCATCATTGAAAACTGCATAATACACGGAATTCAGGATTCGGATTGTGCAGGAAATATTAATATTGAAGTGATAGGTGAACATGATTGTACTAATATAATAATATCGGATAATGGTAAAGGAATGAATGCGGAAAAGGTCAAAGAATTGAATGATTGTTTGATGATGAGCGTTAAGCAAGGTAATGATTCGGAAACCATAGGAATAGGCAATGTTAACAGAAGAATTCAATTGCATTTCGGAAAGCAATATGGCTTATCAATAGAAAGCAGACAAAGTAAAGGGACCAGGGTTCTTGTCAAAATACCTCCGGTGTTTAAGGAAAATTGATACAACTTGCGAGAGATATCTGTATATATGCATCATCCAATGATAATTCTAACTTTTCAAAAAACACATCCTTTTTTTCATGAGCTTTTTAATTCAAAATTAATTAAAATGCAAAATATTCCTTTAAATTTTGAGCGTAAGATAATACAAAAATTTGATTACAAAATACAAATATCATTAATATCAACATAATGCCTTATGAAAATAAAGGGTTGTTCAATAATATAGTAAGATTCTTCATATACACGGTTTTTAGCATTGATATACTTGAACTATGGGAATTGATTAATCTCAGACACCGTACTACATTTTAATACTGCAGATGAATTTTAATAAGAAAGAGGAAAAGGAATTGGATACAACAACATTAAACAATAAAAGGAAAAAAGGCCGTAGAGATTTTTCTCTTCTGATTTATGCAGTACCGTTTTTAGTATTTATATTTATTTTTAGATTTATACCTCTTATAGGATGGAGCATATCAGTTTTTGAATATAAGTTAGGGGCGAAATTGTGGGATCTTCCATTTGTTGGTCTCAAATACTTTAAATATATCATTGAAGATTTACCTTATATAAAAAGTGTCTTGATAAATACTTTGGGAATGAGTGGCTTAATGCTTTTAAATGCACCAATAGCAGTTATTCTTGCTATCATGTTAAATGAAGTGAAGACAAGAAAGGCTAAGAGTATTGTTCAAACATTTTCCACATTACCTCATTTCGTAAGTATGGTTATTGTATATTCCTTGTTTTATGCCATGTTCTCTTATGGCGGAGCGATTAATGAAGTTTTAACTTCATTGCATATAATCAAGGAACCTTTAAATATACTAGGAAATCCAGATATAGCATGGCCATTCCAATTTTTCATCAGTGTTTGGAAGGGGGCAGGATGGTCGACAATTATATATCTGGCGGCAATATCTGGAATAGACCAGGAATTGTATGATGCAGGTGAAATCGATGGTTGTGGGAGATTTAGAAAAATATGGCATATTACTATACCAGGAATAATATCAACATTTCTTGTTTTACTATTATTACAGTTAACATCTCTTTTAAACAACGGCGGATTGTGGGAGCAGGTTTTCGTATTTATGAATCCAATGATTCAGGAAAACATTGAAATCCTCAGCTACTACAGTTATAGAATGGGTATTAAAATGGGAGATTATTCTTATGCAACAACAATGGATATGATTAACTCACTTATCAGTGTTATGTTTTTATTCGGTGCAAATGCAATAGCAAAGAAATTAAGAGGAGATTCACTTATCTGATGTAACTTTTAATATAAAGGAGCGGACTTTTGAATGAGCAGGAAAACAACAATCGGTGACAGAGCATTTAATACAGTAAACTTTATTATACTGGCTTCACTCACACTTATGTGCTTTTATCCCTTTTATTACATTTTTATATATTCAATCAGTGACCCAATACAGGCATTAAAGGGAGTAGTGTTATACCCAAGAGGATTTAGTTTAGAGGCCTATCGTAGAATTTTCGGACTGGAGGATATTTATCATTCACTTTATATTTCTCTAGCCAGGACTATAGTGGGTTCAGCCGTGACAGTTTTTTTAAGTTCATTTTTTGCTTATCTGGTAACCAGAGAGGATATGCCGATGAGAAGCCTTATATACAGGATTGTAATTGTATCCTCCTATTTACAGGCAGGATTGATTCCCAATTATCTATTAATTAAATATCTTGGGTTGAGGGACAATTTTCTTGTATATATAATTCCCGGGCTTATCTCAACTTTTTTTGTGATTTTGGTTAAGACTTATATTGAATCACTTCCCAAATCACTGGAAGAATCTGCAATGATTGATGGTGCTACAACAATGCAGATATTCATGAATGTAATTCTTCCGCTTTGCAAGCCGATTCTGGCTACGATTACGGTATTTTCGATAGTAGGTAACTGGAATGCTTATATGGATAATTATCTTTATGTAAATAAACCGAGTTTGAATACATTACAATTAATCTTATACAAATACATGCAGCAAGCTCAGGACTTTGTTAATATGAGCAAAGCTGATATGGATAATATGTCAGCAGGTTCATTCGAAATAACACCTGAAACAGTCAGAATGACAATTACAATGGTAGTTACGTTACCGATTATATTTGTATACCCTTTCTTCCAAAGGTATTTTGTTAAAGGCATTATGATGGGAGCTGTAAAAGGATGACTGCAACATTTTCTTGTGTAAGTAATAGCTTTAGCTATTATCTATAAAATAATTAAAGGAGGACTATTTATGAGAAAAGTAAGAATTCTTTCAAAAGTACTTGTTCTAGCCCTGTGTGTATCGTTTGTGATGTCGTTATTTGGATGTGCACAGAACGACGACAATAGTGCCAAAAGCGATTCTACTGCCACTTCGTCAACTGCTGAGGTGAAGGAGACGGAGAAGGAGAACGTTAAGTTAACATTACTGTATAGAGATGAAGGTTCAGCTAACAATATCAATGCTAACAAGGATAATCCGGTTTATAAGGAACTGGAGAAACAGACAAATACCACTCTGGAAATTGTCGGCTGGAGTGACGATAAGGTCAAGATATCAATTGCCGGCGGAGATCTGCCTGATATAGTATGTGTTAGTGATCTTAATACAAAGTCATTGTTTGATGCAAAATTGATTGTAGACATGAATCCGTTAATTCAAAAAACAGACAGCAATAATTTGCTTTATAGTCAGGCAGCAGTTGATTTTTCCAAGACCCTTTTAAAGAATGATGGCTTTTACTTTATAACTCCTGGTGTTTCCTCGGCAGATGATAAATTCGCTCCTAGAATGAAAATGGACGTAGGACCTGTAGTAAGATGGGATTATTATGAGGAATTAGGGATGCCATCCATAAAGAACTATGACGATTTCTTGAACATGATGGAAAAGATGGTTCAAAACCATCCTCTAACTCCAGATGGAAAGAAAGTATACGCATTCACTAATTTAAACGATTGGGATCTGGGTCTTTGGACTTATAAACAGGTAGCTAATCCAAGTGGAGTTGAGATCTATAACAATGTGATAGACGTTTCCAAGGATGATCAGAAAATTATCCCTGAATTCTATGGACATAGAAACTCATACTACGAGGGAGCTTTGATTCTGAACAAGGCTTATAGAAAAGGACTTGTTCATCCTGAAGCGTTCACTATGAAATTTGCAGATTTTGAAGCTGCAGCGGTTAAGGGTGAAGTCATTTTCAATGGTGCAGTGTACGGCCTTGAAAAAGTAAATGCAGAATTAATGAAAGGTGCGAATCCGACTTCATTTGTAGCAATACCTTTTGATTTCGGTTACGGCTATTCTGATGTCGCACAAAGAAATAGTATACCCTCCTATAAGGGCGAGCGTGGAATGGATGGGAAAAACTGGTCCATAACCACAAATTGCGAGAATCCGGAAAGAGCGGTAGAATTCCTGGATTACTGCTGGTCACCACAGGGTACGAGATTATTGACTAGTGGAATAGAAGGTGATACCTGGGAGTATATAGATGGAAAGGCAACATTGAAACCTGCAACTGTAGAGATGATTTCAAAAGGTGGAGATGAAGTTGATAAATCAGGAGCATTTGGAGGTACCGGATCACTGGCACATCTTGTTGGATTGGCTAAAAATGTTATGCATCCAGACGGTGAATTGGCTAATTTACAGAATAGTCCATCAACATTTGTGCAAATGATGAATCCTGTAGAGAAAGACTATGTAGAAGCTTATGGTGTAGAATATCCGTTCCAGGCATTCGTGAAGGCATACACGGATGGCAAGCAGAAATTCAATCCTGATTATAAAACTATAAATATGCCTTCTATGCCAGACGAAATGAAACGTATTGATACTAAGATAACGGATGTACTTGTAAAAGGTCTTCCCAAAATTGTTATTCAACCGAAATCCGATGCAGAATTTGAAATTGCATTTAGTAAGCTAAAAGATGATTTAAATGCAGTAGGGGCGCAGACTCTATATAAATGGACTGCAGAGGAGTTTAATAAAGTAATAGCTATAGCACGCGGAAATTGATTTGATAGTTCAAAAAAGGAAACAGAAGGTTTGCCTTCTGTTTCCTTTTTGAAATTAGAGACAACAACAAAAAGGAATAAATGTAAAAATGCATACAAATATTAATGGCGCTTTAAGATTTAATAAGAATAATCCGCGTTATTTTACTGATGATTCAGGTAGATCAATTTACCTTGCCGGTTCCCATACATGGGCAGTGATGCAGGATATCTGGCTTGAACCTGAGCTGCGTAAAAATATGGAATATGATACTTTTTTGCAGATGCTTGAGGACAATGGCCATAACTTTCTCCGTTTCTGGCAATGGATGCATACAAAAAATGCAGCATGGTCTGAGATACAGATTATGTTTGACCCACAGCCTTTTGCACGTACAGGGCAGGGCACGGCAAACGATGATCTGCCAAAATTTGATTTATCTGTATGGAATAAAAATTATTTCACACGTTTGAGGGATAGGGTTGAAAAGGCTGGAGATAAAGGCGTATATGTAGCTATTATGCTTTTTGATGGATGGTGTATAAAAAACTCTCCACCGCAAAAAAATAGTTCGTGGGGATTTCATCCAATGAATCCAGAAAATAACATCAACAATATTACAGATGATCCGTCGATAGAAAATGGAAGACCATGGGATCTCTATTCGTTGAATTGTCCTCAGCTGCTTCAATGGCAGGAGAAGTATGTAAAAAAGATGATAGACACGGTAAATGACTTAGACAATGTACTTTTTGAAATATGTAATGAAATTCCACACCGGAAGGAAGCTATGGATTGGCAAAACTACATGTGCGATTTTATACATGAATATGAGCTAAAAAAACCGAAGCAACATCCTGTTGGTATCACTCCTGAGGGAACGTGCCAGGATAATGACGAACTCTTTGCTACAAGTGCCGATTGGATATCTCCGAGCTGTGGACCAATTTTTGAATATCGCTGCAATCCTCCTGCCGCCGATGGAAGAAAAGTAATAATTAACGATACAGATCATATATGGGGTCATGGGGGAGAAGTTGCATGGATATGGAAGAATTTTGCAAGGGGGATAAGTGTAATATTTATGGATCCCTGGGAACCAATTGCCGGTGGTAATCAGCGTAAGAGCTGGGTGGATGGGAATGTTTCAAAAAATTCACGTTATTATTATGCGTGGGATCCTCTGCGCCGCAATCTTGGTTATGCCAATGATATGGCAAAGAAAATGGACTTGAATTTGTGTATTCCTCATAACGAATTGTGTACTTCAACATACTGTCTGGCAAATCCAGGTTCGGAATATCTTTGTTTCCTGCCTTCCGGCGAAACGGAAGGACTGGATTTAAGAGAAGCCAAATGCATTTATGATATTGAATGGTTGAATCCGGCTACAGGCATTATTACAATAGGTGGAGGCGTTTTTGAAGAGGAATGGAGAAACTCAATTCCGGGTGTGACTGTTGTTGGAGGAAAAAGATATTTAATCCATGCACCATTTGATGGTCCGGCAGTTTTGTATTTACGCAAAAAGGAAACTCAAGAATAGAGAGTGCTTTAGATCATGGGAGAAAATTTCCACATAAAAAGGCTGCATGATAGGGAGCAACAGATGATTCGATTATTTGAGACGCATAAAGTTAGAGAAAAAATAGAATTGGAAGGTATCTGGGACTTCTCACCTATAAAAGACAATGAAATCAACGTACAAACATACAAGTACCGGCTACCGGTTCCGGGCTGCTGGGAAATGCACCCTGAATTGTTGACATATAGGGGAAAGGGAGTTTACAGGAAAAATATCACGATTAAACAAAAAACGTCCCTTCGTTTTGAGTTTAAAGGGGTAAGTCATACAGCAGATGTCTATTTTGACAATAATAAGATTGCACATCACTATAACGCGTATACCCCGTTCAGTGCAATTGTTCCTGAGGTGGAGCAAGGTAAACATGAATTGACTGTACTGGTGGACAATTCCTTTTCAGAGGCATCTGCTTTGCATATTCCAAATGATTATTATACTTACGGAGGTTTGATCCGGCCGGTAGTTATGCAAATGGTAGAGGAAGTTTTTTTAGAACGAGTGGAATTTACTCCGTTCTTTAAAGAAAATAATTGGTCGGCAGACATAAAAATATTTATTGAGAATATCTCCCCCAAAAACTGTATTTGCATACTAAAAGGTAACATCGGCAATTATACTTTTGATATGGGAGTCTATGAAATTCCGGCTTCACAAAAGTTTGAAATATCAAAAACTGTTCCTTTTCCTGATGTAAAGGCCTGGTCTGAAAGCAGTCCCAATCTTTATCTTTTGGAGATACAGCTATTTGGTAAGGACAGCCTCATTCCTTCAGATGACTATATTGACAGGGTAGGTTTCAGGACTGTAACTATTGAAAATGAAAAAATTCGGGTAAACGGTAAAGAAATCTTTTTAAAAGGCTTCAACCGACACGAGGATCACCCCTCGGTTGGAGCTTCATTTCCGCTTCAGTTAATGATGCAGGATCTGGATATAATGCAGGATATGGGAGCAAATACGGTCAGAACAAGCCATTACCCCAATGATGAGCGGTTTCTTGACCTTTGTGATGAGAGGGGATTATATGTCTGGGAGGAAAACCATGCTCGTGGACTAGATTTGAAAAAGATGCAAAACCCAAACTTTGTAAAGCAATGTGAAGACTGTAATAGAGAAATGGTTCAGTATCATTATAATCATCCTTCTATTATTACTTGGGGTATTCTAAATGAATGTGCCAGTGAAACTGAAGAAGGGAGACTTCTTTATAAACAGCAGTTTGAACAAATAAGAGGCCTTGACAAAAGTAGGCCTTTAACCTTTGCATCAAACAAGTGGGTGACAGATTTGTGTCTTGATTTGGTTGATATTGTTTCCTATAATACATATCCGGGATGGTACTGGGATACTTCTCCCATCGATGATTATCACAAACTGGTGAATTATAAAAATGCACACGGCGGAAAAAATAAACCATTAATAATCAGTGAATTTGGGGGAGATGGGATTTACGGCTATAGAGATGAGGGCCTTTCTAAAGGCTCTGAGGAAAAGCAAGCGGATATCATAGGTGCAGTTCTGGATGTTTTTATGGGAAAACCGGATGTTAGTGGAGTGATTATTTGGCAGTTCTGTGACTGCAGAATAAGTCAGGAAAATGGTTGGGCGCTTAACAGGGCATGTTCCAGAAATAATAAAGGAATTGTAGATAGATTCAGACGGCCTAAACTAGCAGCAAAAGAAGTTAAAAAGCACTTCAAAGGTACTGGAACTGCTAATTTGGAAAAAGGAGGAATAAATATATGAAATATGGATATTTTTCAGAAACAAAAAAGGAATACGTTATTACAAGGCCGGATACTCCAACACCATGGATTAACTATATTTCAAATATGGACGGGTATTGCGGGATTATCAGTCAGACGGCAGGGGGATTTTCCTTTTATAAAGACCCGAGAGATAGGAGAATAACCAAGTACAGATACAATAACATTCCGGTAGACAGGCCTGGAAGATATATATATATTAAAGATATGGAAGATGGAGACTATTGGTCACCTACCTGGCAGCCGGTTCAAAAAAAACTTGAAGGCTTCAAATGTACTCACGGGCTCGGTTATACGAAAATAGAATCAGAGTATAAAGAAATACAAAGTAAAGTTACCTACTTTGTGCCTGTGAAAGGCAGTGTTGAGGTATGGCATTTAAAGCTGGAAAACAAGTCGAACAAAAGTAAAACATTATCTATAATCCCGTATTCAGAGTTCACTATGTGGTGTGAGCCAGAGTCAAGAAACATACAATGGTCACTTCACCTTACAAGGGGAGACTTTAAAGAAGGCTTTGTTACCTATGATTTTATTGAACCTCATCCCGCATTTGATATGAAAGCGAATACGAATTATGTTGCTGATAGGCCGGGAATGGCTTTTATGACAATCAAAGGAGCGGATATTAAGGATTTTGATTGCGTGAGAGACAAGTTTATAGGTATGTACAGGTCTGAAACCAATCCCGTCGGTTTGGAAAATAGTGTGCTCTCAGACTCTGTATTACAGGGAGGAAACGGTTGTGCCGCAATACGTAGCGAAGTAACCTTGCAGCCGGGTGAGTCAAAAGATCTTGTAGTTTTACTGGGCTTTGCGTTTAATATTGATGAGGCAAAGCAATATGGGGAAAAATTTTCGAAAACTTCAGCAGTTAAAGAAGAACTTGAGAAAGTCAAGGATATTTGGAGTAAATATACGTCGGCGTACAATGTAAACACTCCGGATAAGAATCTGAATATAATGGTAAATTATTGGAATCAATATCAGTGTAAAACTACGTTTGATTGGTCAAGATATATATCCTTCTATGAAAATGGAGAGGGCAGAGGCATGGGGACCAGGGATTCCAGCCAGGATACCTTTGCAGTATGTGTACAGTTGACAGACAGAGTAAAAGCAAGAATTGTTGAAATATTATCGACCACACAATTCGAGACTGGAGACTGTTACCATCAGTTTTTCCCATTAGGTCATAAAGGTGATCTGAAAGGCTTTTCAGATGACCATTTATGGTTAGTTCAAATGGTACACACATACATCGCAGAGACAGGCCAGTTGAACTTTTTAGATGAACATGTAAAATATGCGGATTCACAGAAGGTTGATACTGTTTATCAGCATCTGAAAGCAGCTCTGGATTATACAGAAAGACAAAAGGGACCTAATGGGCTGCCTTTAATACTTACTGCAGACTGGAACGATACACTACATTTATGGATGGAGTGCGAGAAACCTGAATCCGTGCTTACTGCCCAATTTTATGTTTATGCATTAAAGCTTATGGCAAAGATGGCTGAAAAAACCGGCAGAATGGAAGATACGGATGTATTTATAGCGAAAGCCACTGCAATGGCAGATTTGATAAACGAAAAATGCTGGGATGGAAAATGGTATATAAGAGGTTTTGGAAGTAAAATTATAGGTTCAAATAAGAATGACGAAGCGAAAATATTTCTAAATTCCCAGGTTTGGGCAGTAATATCAGGGGTCGCCACACCGGAACGCGCAAAGGTGTGCATGGATAGCGTCAAAGAATTACTGGCAAGTGAAGAAGGGGTCAAGAAGGTATGGCCAACTTTCTCAAAATATGATCAAGCCTATGGTTTAATGTCAAGGTATGTAAAAGGAAGAAAAGAGAATGGTATTTTCGCTCATTCGAATTCATGGGCTATAGCAGCAGAAGCATTGCTTGGCAGAGGTGACAATGCTTTCGAATATTATAGTAAAATCACACCTTTATACAAGAATGATAAAGCAGAAGTACTGGCGACTGAACCATATATATACTGCCAGACTATCTGCAGCGAGGATTCTTTGAATAAGGGAATGGGCGCAAATTCATGGCTTACTGGCACTGCATCCTGGATGTTTGTTGCAGTAAATCATTATATTCTTGGAATAAAGCCGGAACTTGATGGATTATCTATTAAACCTGCAATTCCTGCCGGATGGAATGGATTCACCTATAGCAGACTTTTTAGAGGATGTCTGTACGAGATTGAAGTAAAACGTACGGGTCAAAAGAGAATAGTTGCAGATGGTGTCGAAGTAAAAGGAAACATTTTACCTGTTAGTGCATCTCAGAAATGTAAAGTTTCAATTGAAATATAATTTTTGTCACCTCATCTTTAGAATATTGCTTTTTATGTATGGAATAGTTTGGTTTCCAAAATTAATGTGAAAGTAGGGAATGAAATAGTGATCCGATTATATAGAAATGAAGATCTTCCAAGAATTATGGAAATAGGAAATAAAGCCTGGGAAAATATTTATAAAATGTTCAGGCAATGTTATGGCGATGAACTGTTTAAGATAAGGGTTCCTGATGAAAATATTGATAAGGGATTACAGCTTGAAAACTACTGCTTATCCTTTCCTGATTGTGTTCTTGTATGTGAAGAAGATGGGAAGGTTTATGGCTTTATTACATTTAAGATCGATATGGATAAAAAAATCGGTGAAATAGGTAATAATGCTATTGATCCGGAATGTAGCATTAAGGGTTTAGGCCAACAAATGTATAAAGCTGTATTTGAACAATTTATAGTAAAGGGAATGACTTTCGCAAAAGTCTCTACAGGGCTTGACTATGCTCATGAGCCTGCCCGTAAAGCGTACGAAAGGGCTGGTTTCAATATTAAGCATGAAGAGGTTACCTATTATAAAAAGTTACTATAACAATGTTCCGGCATTTAATGAAAAAGGCAAATATCCCTGCCTTATACACTACCACGGGTTTCCGGGAAGCAGTGGCTTACCTGCTTCTTAATGGAACTTGTCCCATATGGATGTACAGCACCAAGAGTATCATATTTCCCAAGAGCAAAATTTTCGACGCGAGAAATAGCAGCTGTAGCTTAAAGGAAGACTTATGGATAGAAGGTGAATAAGGCTATGTCGAATTATGTGAAAATAACTTCCATTGGTGCGCGTCCGTATCAACTAAGTATTGAAGCAGACTTTCAGGATTCTGTAGATAAAATGATTGAGCATTGGAAGCAGGAAATTGATCAGGTATTACCTGATAAGCCTGATCTGATTGTTTTACCAGAGGCTTGTGACAGGCCTCCGAATTATTCTTTGCAAAGGAGACTGGAGTATTATAAGATCCGGGGAGACCAGGTGCTGGATTTCCTTGCAGAGGTAGCTGGAAATAATCACTGCTATATTGCCTATTCTGCTGCGAGAGAAGTAGAGGATGGAACTTGGAGAAATTCTACGCGAATTATCGACCGTGAAGGAAAGGTGGCAGGGACCTATAATAAGAACCATCTGATTATTGAAGAAACCACACAGTGTGGTATTTTATGTGGGAAGGAAGCTCCTGTTATTAAATGTGATTTTGGTAACGTAGCTTGTGCCATATGCTTTGATTTGAATTTTGACGAATTAAGATTAAAATATGTTGAAGTAAAGCCTGATATTATTTTATTTTCCTCCATGTATCATGGCGGACTAATGCAAAGTTACTGGGCCTATTCCTGTCGTTCACATTTTGTTGGATGTATTGCAGGAGCTCCGAATTCTATTATTTCTCCCGTTGGTCAAGTGATAGCAGCCGGAACAAATTACTTCGACTATATTACTGCAGCCATTAACCTTGACTGCTGCGTTGCACATCTTGATTACAACTGGGATAAGCTAAAGAAGTTGAAACAGAAATATGGACCGAAAATCAGGGTAACGGATCCAGGCTTCCTTGGAAGCGTACTGCTGTCAAGTGAAGCAGAGGAATTTACTATTAAGGAAATGGTCAAGGAGTTTGAGATAGAGCTACTGGACGATTATATGGTAAGAGTGCTTGCGCACCGTAATAATCCTGAAAATATGGAGCCTTGAAATTAAGTAATGGTAAAGCGTAATAAAGTACAACAATTAAGGAGAAAAATACAAGATTCAGTTGTATCAACATGATGGCAAATGTTGAATTAAGTTTTTTCAATAATACAGTAAGATACTTCATATACAACTTATTTTGCGTTGATATAATGATATTAAAGAAGTTGGACAATATTTATTAAAAATTACATATAACTTTAGCTCAATGGATTAATACAGATAATATGTTGAATTGAGGCGTTATAAAGAGATATAGGAAGAGGGATGGGGTAGGAATGAGTTATAAAATGTCAATGAACAGGCCCGCATCCTGGTGGAATGATACCTGGCGTGAGGGAATTCCCATAGGCAATGGATTGCACGGAGGTTTAGTTTACGGAGCAGCAGCCAATGAAAGGATAATGCTGGCACATACCACCTTATGGAGGGAAGTGCGTCAGCCAGAAATGCCTGATGTATCCTATGTATTGCCAAAGATGCGGGAACTGATACTGGAAGGCAAGGTGCCTGAAGCTGACAGCATGTTGGCTGACGAATTAAAGAAAAAAGGTTATTTGCCCGATGGAGGGTATCCGTTCCCGGCGGCTGATCTGCATATCAGAATGCCCGCCAGAGAAGGGTTTTCCAAATACAGAAGAGAGCTCCTGATGGACAGCGCAGAGGCCATAGTCAGTTATTATGATGGAGATGAATGCTTTACGCGTAAAGCATTTGTATCAAGAACAGATGATATATTAGTCGTAGAAGCGAACGCGGGCGTAGAGGTTGACATAACTTGTCATATTCCGGATACCGTTGATGCTTCAAAAATTGAAATGCCTAAAAATATAATAACAAAAAAAGAAGGTGAGTGGATCTATTTCAAGGCTGAAATAGATCATATCGAACATGGTGCTGTTGCGAGAGTAGTACGCGGTGAGAGGACACTCATCCTTTGCAGACTGTACACTGAAGGGGACAGCGATACTAAGTGGCAGGAGTTGAAGGAGTATATTGCAAGATTACCGGCTGATTATAATGAACTTTTGAGATGTCACATACCGGAGCATGGTCGTCTCTTCAGTGCATGCCGACTGATGTTGCAGGATGATGAGTACTCAAAAGAAGAACTAAACAGGACTTTGCTGGATGCAGCATATGAAGGGGATTTGCCCAATAGCTTGATAGAGCGTATGTGGGCATACGGCCGTTATCTTCTGGTATGCAGTACGACTGCCGGGGGCATGCCCTGTGCGTTAACCGGGCTGTGGAGTGGCGAGTACCGTGCGTTCTGGGCCTTCAACATGGCGAACATTAACCTTGAAATGACTTATTGGCAAGTGTTACCAGGCAGGATGACAGAATTGATGCTGCCGGTATTTGATTATTATGAGAAAAATATTGATGATATGAGGGAAAATGCCAGGAAGCTTTATGGTTGCAGGGGAATATATTTACCTGCAGTATCCACACCCGGCGGACTGAAGATCGACTGCATATCCTCTCATATTATCAACTGGACTGCAGGAGCAGGATGGCTAGCACAACACTACTATGAATATTGGGCGTTCACCAGGGATAATGACTTCCTGGTAAACCGGGCGTTTCCTTTTTTACGTGAAGTTGGAGCGTTCTACGAGGATTTCTTAGTCTGGAAAGATGATAAATGGCATGCATATCCTTCTATATCTCCGGAAAACCGTTCCTCGACCTACCGCGGTGGGGAGGAAGTGGATGGCATGATACAAACTTCAATAGATGCCACTATGGATATAGCAATAATAAGAGAGGTTTTTACACACCTGATAGAATTAGGTGGAGCAGCCGGTGCGACGAGTAAAGAGATAGATGTATGGAGAAGGTTTCTAAAAGGGGCCCCCGAATATCAGTCCAATGAATCCGGAGCGCCAAGAGAATGGCTGCATGAGGATTTTACGGACAGAGATGCACATCGTCATCAATCTCATTTATACCCTGTATTTCCGGGATCAGAGCTGGCAAGAAGTGGCGAAGAAACCTTGAAGTCCTATAGAGAAGGCGGTTTGCGAAGGATGACCATAGGTTTGGCTAGTCAAACCAGCTGGTCTTTAACACAAAATGCATGCTTGCTGGCAAGAGTGGGTGATGGTGAAAATGCATTGAAATGCCTGTCGTTGGTTTCGCGAAGTACCTTAATGGAGAACCTGTTTACTGTGCATAATGATTGGCGTGGTATGGGGATTTGCTTGAAAATGGCCAGAGCGCCTTTTCAGATAGATGCCAATATGGGTTGGACAGCAGCGGTACAGGAAATGTTGCTGTTTTCAAACCTTGACAGGATTGATATTTTACCTGCATTACCGGAGCAATGGGCAAAGGGCAGTATAGGTTTATTGGCTACCAGAACAGGAGTCGATGTAGCTATTGAATGGGATATGAAAAAAAATAATGGTAAAGTGGAACTGACTGCTATACGTGATGTTGAATTTAGATTGTATTTACCGGACAAGTGTATTACGGAGATGGTATTAACAGCAAATCAGGTTAGATCAGTAGAGTTTAAGCTAAAGTAATATTGTTAAAATCAATACATCCTCAATTATTATTGAAAGGAATGAATTATTATATGATTAAAATAGGTGTAGTAAATATTGATGTTTCACATCCCAAAGCGTTTTCCGATTACCTGCTCAAAGGAGACCGGGCGCGTTATACGGCGATTTACAATGATGGCTTTAGAGGAGAAGACGAAGTAGAAGCCTTTATCAAAAATTATAATCTGGAAAAACGGTGCAGTACTGTAGTGGAATTGGCTGAAGCTGTTGATGTCGGTTTTATTCAGGGCTGTAACTGGGATAAACATCTGGAATATGCAAAACCCTTTATAGATAGAAATAAACCTGTATTCATTGACAAACCTATTGTAGGCAATCTTGCTGACTGCAAAAAAGTGGAGAAGCTTGTATCCGATGGGGCAGTCATACTAGGCTGTTCATCAGTTCGATATGCAGAGGAGATTGTGAAATTTATCAATATACCTGAGGAAGAGCGAGGAAAGATAATCAATGTATTTGGTACCTCTGGTGTAGATGAGTTTAATTACGGTATACACATCGTAGAGGCTATTGGAGGCATTTTAGGAAGTGGAGCTTTATCGTGCAGGTTTGCCGGAAGGAGCATACAGGAAGGAAAGATATGCGAGACCTTTTATATCAGCTTTGAGAATGGGGCTGGTGCAGTATACAATACTTTCCAGGGAGCATGGCAGCCTTTTGAAATTGTTGTGATGACCACCAAAGCAACTCACCGATTTACGATCGATGTTTCAAAGATATACGGTGCTCTGTTGGACAGGATATGTGATTATATGGAGAAAGGCAATTCAACTCTTGTACCTGTAGAAATGATTACTGAATCGGTAAAAATTATGCTGGCAGGTAAAATATCTCGTGAAAACAATGGAAATGAAGTTAAATTATCAGATATACCACAAAATGATCCAGGGTATGATGGAGATGCTTTTGAAATGGATTATGCATCAAAGGCAGCAAAAATCTATTTATAAAAAATTAAGCGAAAAAAGTAAAAATCGGAGGCAGATATTATGAGTAAGTGTTTAAGCGTAGGAATGATCGGATGCGGTGGATTTGCAAGAGGTATGCATATTCCAATTTTAAAGAAAAATCCAAAATACAGGATTTATGCGGTAGTGGATATAAACGAGGAGATAGCAAAACAAACAGCTGAAGATACAGGTGCTGCATACTTTACAAATGATGTAGACAAGCTGCTGTCCGACAAAGAAGTTGATGTAGTTTTTATAACTACCACCCATGACTCACATGCTGAGTTGAGTATAAAAGCGGCAAATGCAGGAAAGCATATTTTGTGCGAAAAACCTATGGGACTAAGCCGTGAACAGTGCAAGGCCGTTGCTGAAGCAGTGAAGAAAAACAATGTGAAATATACAGTTGGATATAATAGAGGCATGGCGCCGATGATAACAATAGCAAGGGATCTGTTGGAAAGCTCTTCAGAATATAAGAAGATGATTTACCACCGAATTCAGGCACCGTTTCCTGAATCCCATTGGACTCATTCACCTGAAATTGGGGGCGGAAGGTTTGTAGGCGAAGGCTGCCATATTTTTGATCTGCTGTGCGAAATAGTAAATCAACCTCCGGTTTCAGTATATGCATCAGGTGGTATTTACCTCAATCCTGATTTGGTAAAAATTCCGGACAGTGGTATTGTTACAATCACATTTGCCGATGGATCGGTAGGAACAACCCTTATTAGCAGTGCCGGTTGCCCTGATTTTCCAAAGGAAGCCACAGAAGTATACTGTAATGGTAAGGCTGTATATATTAATGACTTCACTAAAATGGAGTATTATGGATTTGGCGGCAGGAAAAAGACTTCTCTGGAATTTGATAGTGTGGATAAAGGGCATGCAGTAGAAATAGACCAGCTTGCAGATGCTATCATAAACGATACAGAGAGCCCAAATGGTCTGGTGAAAGCAGCCAGAGCTGCAGTTATAAGCTATATGGTGAATGAATCCATAAAAACCGGTATGCCGGTTTCAATAAAAGAGAGTGACTATATCTTTTAGGGGGAATGCTGGAATATGCATAAGAACCTGGTGAATATGCATTGTATACACTAAAAATAGCTAAAGATATTTACGATTTTGGAAAGCATTATGCCTAATATATTAATCATAAGGCCTTGAGCAAAGAAAGTCGGAGTAATCCCGACTTTCTTTGTTTAGCATACAGACACGGAGAATTTTTACCAAACAGAAAATGCAAAGTCACTGGGACTTAAGGCTGATAAGATATAAACAAACATTGTTAATATAGAAAAAATGTATTCTCAATTTTAAGGAGAAGCAAGTATGAACAGAGGAACTATTGGATTCGGGATTGTTGGGTGCGGGATGATATCAAGTTGGCATGCTGATGCAATCTTAAAAATACAGGGTGCCAGACTTATAGGAATAACAGATGTCAATGAAAAAGCAGTTGCTGATTTTGCAAATAAGTATCATGTAAAAGCATTTTCTTCAATAGATGAACTTTTGAAAAACGATGAGGTTAATGTGGTATGTATATGTACTCCAAGCGGTCTTCATGCGCCTCTTGCGATAAAAGCTGCCAGTGCAGGAAAGCATGTCATAGTCGAAAAACCTATGGCAATCAATCGTAATGAAGCTGAGGAAGTAGTACGTGCTTGTGAAACCAATGGGGTGAAGCTGGCAGTTATATCTCAATTGAGATTTACAGATGCAGTGAGTAAACTCAAAAATGCCGTAGATAAAGGCATGCTGGGAAGGTTGGTATCTGGAGATATATATATGAAATACCACCGTTCCCAGGAATATTACGATAAAGGCGGATGGAGAGGCACTTGGAAAATGGATGGTGGGGGTGCATTACTCAACCAGGGGATACATGGCGTAGATTTGCTCCAATACATTATGGGACCTGTCAAGTCTGTATTTGCATATACAAGGACGCTTACGAGAAAAATTGAGGTTGAAGATACTGCTGCTGCTGTGTTGGAGTTTAGAAGCGGAGCCTTGGGTGTAATACAGGCGACTACCTCCACTTATCCCGGCTCACCTCGAAAACTTGAAATATGCGGCGATAGAGGAACAATCGCACTTGAAGAAGATAACATTGTGAACTGGGTTATAGAAGGTCAGGAATCTTTGAATCGTGAAATTACAGTCCGCACAACCAGCAGTGCATTCATGGATCCGAAGTCTATTAGCATTGAAGGTCATGTAAGACAGATTGGTGATATGGTAAATGCAATACAGCTTGATAGAAGACCGCTTGTTGATGAATATGAAGGCAAGAAAACTGTTGAAATAATCATGGCGATATATGAATCGTCAAAATCAGGTAAACAAGTTGAAATTGGTATATAAGGAAGGTGGAACAATTATGTTCAAAAAGGGTGTAATCACCGATGAAATTTCCCAGGATTTTAGGATAGCAGTGGGGTTAGCTGCGAAATACCGTCTGGATGGAGTCGAAATAAGATCCGTATGGGAAAAAGGGCCTCATGAACTAAATAATGCACAAATGAAAGAAATAAAACAAATAGTAGATGGAAATGGGCTAGAAGTATGCGGTATCAGTGCTCCATTTTTCAAGTGTGATATGGATAATCCGGTTGAGATTGAAAGTCACATTGAAATATTGAAGAAATGCAGCGAACTAGCTCATTATACAGGTTCTAAATTTGTAAGGGGATTTACCTTTTGGAATAAGGGCAAATTTGAAGATAATATTGACAACATAGCAGCAAAGTTTGAAGAGCCTGTAAAAATTCTTGAGAAGGAAGGTATAACCCTTGCATTGGAGTTTGATCCAAGTGTATATGCCACCAATGCAAGCAAGTTGGTTGAAGTGGTTAAAAGTATCAATTCGCCATTTGTAAAAGCTCTATGGGATCCAGGTAATGATATTTACGACCCTGCGGGAGAAGTGCCATTTCCAAATGGATATGAAATTATTAAACCATATATGGTTCATATGCATTTAAAGGATGCAGAAAAGCTTCAAGATGGAAAAATAATCGGAAAACCGATAGGTGAAGGACAAGTTGATTATATTGGCCATTTTAAAAAGCTAATTAAAGATGGTTATGAAGGATATGTTGTACTTGAAACACATTATCGTCCCAGGCATGAGTTAAGTGATGAACTAATGGCTCTTCCAAAAGGCTCTGCTTTTTCATACCTTGGATACGAGGCTACTGAAGAATGCCTGATAAAGTGGGAAAATCTTATGAATAAGATTGTCTAGTTTGAAATCTTGAAGAATTAAAATATTAGTGAAGGAAGGCTTGATAAATTGATTATAATTACTAGAACAAAAAGCAATTTTGAACGTGAGCAGCTTTTGGCTCCATTTGGATTTAAAGGTGGATATCTGGATGAACTATGGCAGGTTGCAGCTTTATTGGAGGGGCAATCAGGGTTCAGGTCAATCGGTTTGGGGACTCAAAGCGTTTTATGGTCAGATGCAGGAGTGTTTTCGGAATATTCTCAGGCCGCGGGCAATAGTCTGATGTTCATGATGACAGAATTTGCTCTTAAAGAAGCAAAGAAAAATTCTTTTGAAAATCCAATGGATTTATTGGACCAACTCCTACCGCTGGTTTATGAGTATGGAAAAAAGATTACCGGCAATCCAAAGCTGCGTATGACCTTTGCACTAAATGCTCTTGTTGCAGTCGATAATGCGGCCTGGTTGCTTTATTGTCATGAAAAGGGTATTGGAAATTTTCAGGATATGATACCAAAGAACATCAGTCCGGCACTTTCATACCGACATGACAAACTTGCAAGTGTGCCGTTGATAACATATGGTGTATCGAATCAGGATGTAGTCAAAACAGTTGAGGATGGAAGTTTCTTTCTAAAAATTAAAATAGGTTCTGACCCTGACAGGGATGGTGATCAGGAAAAGATGCTCAACTGGGACAAACAGCGTCTGTCTGCTATTCATGAAGCTTTAAAGGATAGGATTACACAGTATACGGAAAATGGACATATTCCATACTATCTTGATGCTAACGGCCGTTATGACAGCAAGGATCGATTACTAAGATTCCTGGAGCATGCGGATAAAATTGGTGCATTGGACAGGATAATAATTTTAGAAGAACCGTTTTCTGAGGATTATAAAATTGATGTCCATGATATTCCGGTAAGACTGGCAGCGGATGAGAGTGCTCATTCTGACAAGGATGTTGAGGAACGTATTGACCTGGGATATGGTGCAATTGCTCTAAAGCCTATAGCAAAGACACTAAGCATGAGCTTTAGAATTTGTAAAGTAGCTTATGAAAAACATGTTCCTTGTTTTTGTGCAGATTTGACGGTAAATCCGGTTTTGGTAGATTGGAACAAGAATGTGGCAGCCCGTATCGCTCCACTTCCGGGTATGAAAGTCGGAGTTCTGGAATCCAATGGCTACCAGAACTATAGCAGATGGAATGAATTAAAATCTTTCCATCCACGTCCAAAGGCATCATGGATAGAGGCTGGAAATGGACTGTTTACCTTGGATGACGAATTCTATAAACAAAGTGGGGGCATTTTTGAAGCTAGTGAACATTATGTATCGTTAGTGAAATAAGGGTATATGCAGATGAATATTGACAATAAACTTGAAATAAACTAATATAATATCATTATATATAGCATCAAAATGGCGTCGACAAGGAGGAGTACATACTCACCCAAAGCAGAGAGAGAAGATGGAGGGTGCAAATCTTCATGAGGGCGGTATGGAAGTAGCCTTTGAGCCGTGAACCGAAAGGATTCCGATCCGAGTAGGCTTCAACGGAATTTTCCACCGTTACAGGGAAAACAGTATCGGATCATTCATGCAGGATGCTCCCGTATTGGCAGAGTGCAGATAACCATATCTGAATTCAGGTGGTACCATGGACGAGTATAGTCCGCCCTGAGCAAAACGTTACAACGTTTTGCCCAAGGCGGATTTTTTGTTGTACATAAATAAAACAGGAGGTATTACGATGCAGAAAAATTACGATTTCAAACAAGTTGAAAAAGAGATGCAGAAGCTTTGGCGGGATGAGGCTGTCTACAGGTATGACCCTGAAAGCCCGAAGGAAATCTATTCCATTGACACGCCCCCGCCGACCGTCAGCGGCAGTCTTCATATCGGACATATATTTTCGTATGCACAGGCGGAAATGATTGCACGATTCAAGCGCATGCAGGGTTATAATGTTTTCTATCCATTCGGCTTCGATGATAACGGCCTGCCCACGGAAAGACTTGTCGAACGGGAAGAGGGCATACGTGCAAAGGATATGCCCAGAAGTGAATTCATCAGCAAATGCATTTCAACAACATCAAAGTACGAGAAGGAATTTAAGGACTTGTGGCAATCGCTGGGTTTCTCGGTCGATTGGTCTCTGCAATATGAAACAATCAATCCGAAAGTCCGGCGCACTTCGCAAAGGTCATTTATCAGACTGTTCAAGGAGGGCAAGGCGTACATGAAGGAGTCACCGGTTTTGTGGTGCACGGAATGCCGGACCTCGATCGCACAGGCTGAATTGGATACTGCTGATAAAGATGCCACGTTTAATTATATCCCGTTTGCATTGTTTGAGGAGGGCGCACCCGAAACAGTACACGGAGAGATGGTATATAAAGATGGACCATTCAATACAGCGGGCCCGGAAGTTGGAGTGGGAGCAGAAGCAGGAGCAGAAGCAAGAGCAGAAGCAAGAGCAGAAGCAAGAGCAGAAGCAAGAGCAGAAGCAAGAGCAGAAGCAAGAGCAGAAGCAGGAGCAGGATCAGAAGTGGTAGCAGGAGCAGACTCCGGACTTGTAGTTGCAACAACGCGGCCTGAGCTGCTTTATGGTTGCGTCTGCCTTTTCGTAAACCCGGAGGATAAAAGGTATCGGCAATATATAGGAAAGAATGTTCGGGTTCCTCTTTACGATTACGAAATTCCTGTTATGTCAGATGATAAGGTTGCCCTGGATAAAGGAACGGGTATTGTTATGTGCGCCACTTTTGGCGACAGTACGGATGTGCAATGGTATGAAAAACATAACCTTCCGTACAGGAAGGTTATCCTGCCGGATGGAATGATAGATGGGAATGTACCGTTCATAGGCGGCTTGAAGGTCATTGCTGCAAGAAAGCAGATCATCAGTCTGCTGAATGAAAAAGGACTGCTTATTAAAACAGAAAACATTTCACATACGGTAGCAGTACATGAACGCTGCGGAAAGGAAATTGAGATCATTCCTTCAAAACAATGGTACATCGATATTTTATCAAACAAGGAGCTTTATCTGAAAGCAGCTGATAGAATCAACTGGTACCCTGCTTATATGAAAAACAGATATGTAATATGGGTTGAGAACCTGAAATGGGACTGGTGTATATCCCGGCAGCGTTATTTCGGCGTTCCGTTTCCGCTGTGGTACTGCAGGAACTGCGGTGAAGTAATCGTTGCAGAGGAAGAAGCTTTACCTGTGAATCCGCTTGAAACAAAGCCCGGGAAGGCATGTTCATGCGGCAGCAGCGAGTTTGTTGCCGAAAGTGCGGTTTTTGATACCTGGGTGACGTCCTCCGTAACCCCGCAAATCAACGCGGGATGGGGAGAAGATGACGATGCCGCCGGCAAGCTATTACCCATGAGTATGAGGACTCAGGCACACGAAATCATACGCACCTGGGCATTTTATACGATAGTCAGGAGCCTTTACCATACTGGGGAGATTCCCTGGAAAGATATCATGATCTGTGGATACGTACTGGCGAAAAAGGGCGAGAAGATCAGCAAATCCAAGAACAACTCGGAGTTTTCACCGGCTGTGCTCATTGAAAATTATTCTGCTGATGTTATCAGGTACTGGGCTGCTAATTCAAGGCTTGGAACAGATACCTTCTTTTCAGCCGATGAGCTTGGCATACCCAAACGCTTTGTCACGAAGCTCTGGAATGCTGCAGGATTTGCTATTTCACACTTGCAGGATATCGATATGGAAGCCGATGTTGAACTGATGCCTGTTGACAGATGGATCATGGCACGCTGCAGGCAAACCATATCCAGTGCGTCAAAGCTTCTTGAACAATATGAGATTGGAGCGGCAAGGCATGAAATTGATGAATTCTTCTGGAAGGATTTTTGCGATTATTATCTTGAAATAGTCAAAGAACGCCTGTACCAGCCGGAAATACACGGGTATGCCGAACGCCGGTCTGCACAAAAAGCGCTTTATTATTGTACGCTTAATATATTGAAGCTTTATGCGGTCTATGTTCCGCACATTACAGAGTATATCTACCAGGATTTTTTCAAAAGACATGAAGGCTGCATATCACTGCACAATCTTTGCTGGGACCGGGAAGCAGCTGCAGAAACATGGCCGGTCATTGATGACGCCAACTGCTCGTCCATGCAGCCTGGGCTGAACGTTGACTGTGTAAACTGCTCGCCTATGCATCCGAAGATACTCCAATTTGGAGAGAAGCTGAAGGATGTTATTGCCGGAGTGAGGAAATACAAATCGGAAAATGCTCTTTCCATGAAAGCTGAAATGCAGGAGCTAATTATTGAGACGGAGAATAAATACATGGACTGGTTCGAAAGGACACTGCCGGATATAAAGGCCTGTTGTCGTGCAAAAGAGGTCAGATGCAATGAAATACGCAATTTGATCTCTTGATTGCAGGAATTGATTTTTATCGCTTGTATAACGTCTGTAATTAGCTTAAAATTAATGTGATAAAACAGAAAGCGGTAAACATGCCTATGAACTGCAGACCCGGCTGTGGTGCCTGTTGCATTGCGCCATCCATAACTTCATCAATACCTGGAATGCCGGATGGCAAACCGTCGGGTATCAGGTGCATTCAGTTGTCGTCCGATAATAAATGCAAGCTTTTCGGCAAAAAGGAACGGCCGGAAGTGTGCACTGGATTGCAGCCTTCAGAAGAGCTTTGCCGGGAAACGGCAAAGGAAGCGATGGAGTATCTGCTGTATCTGGAAGAGGTTACCGCGCCTGCATGTTTGCCAAAATAAAAGGGATGAGGTATTTAAGTATGAAGAAGGTAGTATTGATTCCTGACTCGTTTAAAGAAACAATGAGTTCATTGGAAATTTGCAATATCATGAAAAAGTCCATACTTTCCCGCTTTCCAGGGTGTGAGACAATCTCCATCCCTGTTGCGGATGGAGGGGAAGGCAGTGTTGATTGTTTTTTAGATGCGATGGGCGGTGAAAGAGTAACCGTAAAGGTCTCAGGACCTTTCTTCAATCAGATCGATTCTTTTTATGGGCTTGTGGACGGCGGTAAAACTGCTGTGATCGAGATGGCGGCCTGCGCAGGTCTTCCGCTTGTCGGCGCAAGCAAAAATCCCATGGCTGCAACAACCTTTGGCGTTGGTCAATTGATCAGTGCAGCAGCAGCAAGGGGCTGCAAAAAGATCATACTCGGCCTTGGCGGAAGCTGTACAAACGATGGAGGCTGCGGCGCTGCTGCGGCATTGGGAGTAAAATTCCGTGACAAGGACGGAAAAGAGTTTGTGCCAACAGGGGGCAGCCTGAAGGACATAGCGCATGTAGATGCATCCTTGCCGGATCCATTGTTGAAGGGCATTGAAATCATTTGCATGTGTGACATAGACAATCCTTTGTATGGTGAAACGGGTGCGGCTTATGTGTTTGCTCCTCAAAAAGGGGCTGATGCCGGAATGGTCAAACTTCTTGATGAAGGGCTGATCAATCTTGCTGCAGTTATAAACTCCTGCCTTGGAACAAATCCCGGGGAGATGCCTGGAGGCGGGGCCGCCGGGGGGATGGGAGCAGGCATGGCAGTACTGCTTGGTGCAAAGCTCAGGATGGGTATACAGACAGTGCTGGATTTGGTCGGCTTTGATGCTGTCATTAAGGATGCAGACATGATTTTTACAGGTGAAGGCAAAATCGACATGCAAAGTCTCAGAGGGAAAGTGGTAATCGGAGTCGCCAGGCGTGCAAAGGTTCAGAAGGTGCCTGTGATAGCTGTTGTCGGTGATATCGGCAATGGTGTAGAAGGAGCTTACAACGAAGGTGTTACTGCGATTTTCAGCATCAACAACGTAGCAGTTCCTTTTGAAAAGGCAAAACTCAGGTGCAGGGAAGATATGGCTCTTACCATGGACAATATCATGCGGCTGATTTCAGTGAAGACCGCCGGAAATGACTAGAGATACAATGGCTACGCAGTTATTGAGGGGGATATATTTTGGAAACGTTCACTTTCAGAACAAAAGGTGTTTGTTCAAGAGAAATCAACATAACTATACAAGACGGCATTGTCATAGAAGTCCGCTTCAAGGCAGGCTGTGACGGCAATTCGATCGGAATAGGCAAACTGGTTGAAGGAATGCCGGTTGGAAAGGTCATAGAGAAACTCAAAGGAATCGATTGTGATGGAAAGGGTACATCCTGCCCGGATCAGTTGGCGATTGCATTGCAGGAATATATGAAGAGAGCAGTATAAGGATGAGCAATTTGCATAGAATTGCCTGGCTGGACTCGAGAATACGCAGCCAACAGCTTCGATACATTTGGTCTTGCTTACAATATAGCAGTGTACTCGGATTCAAAGGAATGTACTGCGAAATACCTTGGATTCCTTTCAACGTACCCAGGCATGAAAGGTTTGGAAAAAGCTGCTTCACTGTATGGGCAGATTGCGGAACGTTACAGGACCATGTGTGAATTGTTTCCGTTCAGTGGAGCTAATGGATCGGGCTGCAACGCTGACCGTAATAATGCACCAGCTGTGGTGAAGCTTGCAAGAGAATGCAGCGAACTTGAGGAAAGGGCCATCGCGGAGATTGAAGCGGTTCTGAAGCAACAGGCTTAAGTTTGTTGTAAAAAGCAAATGTCGCTGAAAAATTTCAAAGCAGGCAAAGTCAAGTAAAGTCAAGTAAAGTACGGTCAAGCAAAGTACAAACTAAAGTTCCCTTAACAGGCATTGATTATCAATGCCTGCTATTGTATAATTGATGCATTAACTATCAAATGACAGAGTAGAGTATTGCGCGTGAAGTGCCAGTCGGACGGGAAGTTGCCGCTGGACGAAAAATCCTTTGGGATTTGCGGTGCAATATTCGCATTCCGCTGCCACATGAGGGCATATCCTTCCTTCTGTGACGCCATGTCGTTATGAAGTGGCTGTATGCGTACTGCATCTTAGTCTTATGCGGTATGTGCAGCCTTTTGAAGGAAAGGAGGTGCTTTAATGAAAAAGACAAGAATTTTGGTTTTTCTTAGCTTGCTCGTCGCTATGGATGTCTTGCTCACCCATATTATTCCGGTAATTCAATGGGATGTAATACGAATTAGCTTTGGTTTTGTACCGGAGTCGTTTTCCTCCATGCTTTTCGGACCATGGATAGGTGGATTGGGAGCAATACTCGGTGATCTTCTCGGGATGATTATCGCTCCGAAAGGCCCATATTTCCCAGGGTTTACGCTGAGTGCTCTTTTAACAGGCATAATATTCGGGTTATACCTTTATAAAAAGCCTAAAACGATACTCAGGATAACACTGGCAGTCCTTTGCATCACGCTGTTTGTTGATCTCGGCTTGAACACTTACTGGCTTACGATTATGTATGGTAA
>WSSedL1CaDRAFT_10000256_pt1 | contig 37235 bp, 30 predicted proteins | sample WetSurSL1Cattail_FD_9464 | JGI IMG/M metagenome (IMG submission 9464)
AGAAAAATTGGCCGGATCGGGTTCATTGTTTGAATCCAGCAAGTCTAAATGCGACTGAGGTTTTTGGGGTTACTTGCCGGATTCAAGTTAAATCTAAAAAAAATCAGGAGGAATACCCATGAACTGGTTCAAAAAATTCATGATGGGAAGATATGGCGGGGACCAGCTTTCTGTCGTCTTGATCCTTTTATCGGCTATTTTAACCCTAACGGCTGACTTCGCTAAAGTTCCGCTATTAGCATTGATTGGCTATGTTCCACTTGGCATTGCGCTTTTTAGAATGCTATCAAAAAATACCTCGAAACGGGGTATGGAAAATTATAAATTTGCCATTTTCATTAGCCCTGTTTATTCATGGTTCCATAAAACCGGGGAACGTTTGGGAAATGTCAAAACCCACCGCTATTTTACTTGCCCGAACTGCAAGCAGAGCTTAAGAGTACCAAGGGGTAAAGGAAAAATCACGATTACTTGTCCGAAATGTAAAACGGAATTTAAAGGACAATCATAAGACTTCCTTTGAGCTGAGACTTATCCGTTATGCCCGCTTACCGCCACATTCAACAACTGGATGGTCTGCGGGCCGCAAAAATTGTTCTCCTTTTGCAATTCCTGCGAGAGATAAAGCTCGGCCTGCACTTCTTTGATATTACCGGAAATCGACCCTCCGGTTATAAAAATAGTGTCTTTGCCGTCAAAATAACGGCCCAACCTGATTTCACCACCAAAATTACCGTTCAGGGGGTCCATCTGGAAATCCGAAAAAGCCAGTAATTCTAGAAAAGGCTGCCGTTTCATCTCTTGAATGGATTTGCTGCCCCCACTAAATACCATATTGCGAATATTTCCGGTCGGGGTCACCCCCAGATAGTGACAATATTGGGTATTGCCCCAATAATTCAAAAGTTTACCCTGCCTGATAACATCAAGACTGTCAACCGGCAATCCATCCTCATCAAAAGGAGTACTGGTTGTGGAATTTTCCATAAAAGGGTCCAACTTCATACTGATTAAATCACCTTTAGGATCGTTATCCACCCCTTGAACATTTTCATTCAGTTTCAAGGTAGAGGTTTGCTCATAAACACTTTGAGCAGCCGACTGGGTGAAATAGTATTGCAGAAAATCACGAACCGGCTCGCCGGTGAGTAATATCATATGACGGTTCAAAGACGGAGTTGGAGCGGCCAGGGCTTTTTCTTTGCTCAACTCCAACATTTCATGGAGAACTTGGGTAAATTGTCCAGCCTGGAAAGTTGCAAAGTGAAGGTCTTTATACAATTCAACTTCTTCACCGCTTTCCCGCCAGTTGGTTATCAGTTCCAGCTCACCCCGGTAATGCTCCTTCTGCAAATCAACCCCTTCCGAATTGATGATCCGGGTGTTGATTTTGTTGAGAAACAATTCTGCCGAATTGATTCCACCCCGCTCCAGGGTGTCCGCTTCGAAGACAGCCGCTGTTAATCGGGGAATCCAGTCCGCCAGAGGAGCTTCTGCAAAACTGCTTACCGGAACTTGATTTCTAACCGGCTTTCTCTCCACCAAGGGATAATACTTGTTTTTCACAAAATCTGCTGCATAAGCCGCTTGATTGATTACGGTCCGAACTTCATCCTTGCTCATGGTGGGATGAATCTGAATCGTGGATGAACCGCGGTAATCATTGCCATTGGCTGAAAAGTCTTTATATATCGTTGCCTGAAAATAATGAACCTTTTTGCTGCGGTTCATATCCAACTCTTTTTTGATAAAAAACAATTCGATAGAATCGGTCATTTGCTCAATCACTTTATAAATCTTAATCTCCGGAATCCCAGTCAATATCCTTTGAAGTTGTTCAATGGTAAGCATAAACCGTCACGCTCCCGATTTAAAATATAATTTCAGTTAAACCATCTTTACCCTAATCGAACCCTGGTTTTAATATAAGGACCGCCGTCGGAGACTTTCACAAATTCTTTATGACCTTTGCCGCAAGCTCCGGAACCGAATAATTCAGTTTTTTCCGAAACCATCGTCACTGCGGAGAGTACATCCGGTACATAGCCGGTCATAATCACCGGCGAAACCAGATTCCCGGTTAGCTTTCCATCCCGGATCTCTTCCCCTTGCAAGATCATGCATTGGATTCCCCAATTTTTGGGGTCTTCCATCCCGCTCATCATGCCCTCCAGGAGGTAGCCATGTTGAATCGAGGCTACCATTTCCGGAAGAGTGTCCTGACCCGGACTAAAGAAGGTATTCGTCATCCGGGCATAAGCTTTGCGTTCAAAAGATTCCCGTTTTCCATTGCCGGTAGATTCCGTACCGAGTCGCAAGGCAGAGAGTTGATCGGAAATGCCGGCTTTCAAAATCCCTTGGTCTAAAACTACAGTATCCCTGGCTAAAACGCCTTCATCATCAAACAGATAAGAGGAAACCTGATGGGCAGCGGCAGCGCCGTCATGCATGGTTACAAATCTAGACCCGACTGGTTTTCCCAAATAATCCTGGGCTTTGGCACGGTTCTTGATAAACATATCCAATTCGACACCATGTCCAAAGGCTTCATGAGCGATTAGGCCTGAAACCTCAGGCGAGCAAATCACATCATATTCACCGGGAGTAACTGCTTTCGCATCCAATAGTTTTTCGGCCTGAGTTACCGTTTTGGCAAGGGTCGAGTCCATTTCATCCAACAATTCCGGTCCTTTAAGGCCGGAAAAACTGCCGTAACAGTAACGGGTATTTCCTTCCCGCCGTACAATCGGAATCAAGTATCCTTGACTCCAAATATAACTCTGTTCAAGGTGCTTGGCAGTTGAGATAAATATCTTGGATACCTGGACTTCCTCATAGCGGACCCGAAAGTCCACCAACCATTTGGAAAGGGCAAAGCCCTTTTGATGGAGGGCAGTCATTCGGGTTACTTTTTCTTCCGCACTCACCTGCTGCGGCAACTTTTGGACTTCTCCGTAAAAACTTTTCTCGACTGGTTCCTCTTCGATTAGGGGATAGCTGGCAACTTTGATTCCCTGAAGCCCCGGTTTTAAGGGAACTTGAACGCGGGAGCGAATCTCCTGAATAAAATCCTCCAAATTCTGAGCAGGGATTTCATTAAAGGAAAACTCGGAATACAGTGAATCATGGTAAACCCGGAGTACAAAGCCGCGTTCGGTCCAACGCGACTCGCCAATATAAATACTGACTTTTTGAACCAGGTATTGTTTTCCCAAGCTGTCGATGCCTAACACCGAAACGTAGGGAAATTCCCGGGATAATTCCGTCACTAAACGGCGTAGGTTTTCGGCTTGAGACGTAAGGAAGGGCGACATGGCGACTTTCATTGAAATCCTCCATTCAGTTATTGGGTACACTTTGAGTCTTCCTATGTAAAATATGAGATTTGCCAAAGTATATACTAAAGAATACCATCCCGATCAGAAATTTTAGTTTCCTTATCTTCCAATAAACGAAGCAATCCCGAATAAAACGATGCTAATCCCTGCAGCGATTAATGTCGGCTTGAGCTTTAAACGGGCATACGCCATCACATCCAAATTTAAAATGGTACACAACGTCACCGTATTGTCGCTAAGCGGAGAAGCGAAAGCGCCAAAAGTTCCGCTGGAAAATACCGCTCCAATGGCTAATAAAATATTGGCCTCCGACTGTTGGGCTAAAGCAACCCCCAAAGGCATCAGTAAACCCCAGGTACCCCAGGATGAACCGATAAAATAGGATATAAACCCGCCCAAAATGAACAAAGCCGGTGCTATAAAAGCATGGGGAATCAAACCGGCCACGTGGGATGCGATATATTTGGAAAAGCCCAAATCCTCCGCAATGGCCGAAAGTGCCCAAATGAGCGCTAACATAATGATAACTGAAACTAATTCGTTGCCGCCCCTCACAAAATGAGTTACCAACTTAGCCATGGGAAAACCCTGTAGTAAAAAAAAGAGTAACGAAAGAATTAAAGTTATAAAAACCGCTTCCAGCATCACCCCAAGGGCGTCTGCTTTTAGAAAAGCTTCAAAAAACCCGACAGCCTGCCTGTGACCGTCCCACCAGCTTAAAAACAAAGTGCTGATTAAAACCATTATTAAAGGAATGATTAAATTCCATGGCTTTACGGGCGTATCTTTTTCATAAGCCCGGAAACACTCCTCCAGTAATTCTTCCTCACCTTGCTGTAAATTAGGATTCTGACCGCTTCTACCATCTACCCCCGGGCCGAAATCCTTAAAAAAACTATAGTATAGCCCAACGATTAAAATGGTCACGGCAAAAAAATTAAAGGGAATACTTTGAATATAAACCCTATAAGGCGCGTCGGTTATCCCTGCCTGTTGCAGCGAGGTAGCGATCACCGATACCATATAACCGACAAAGGCAGTGGCTATAGGGACCAATACCACCACCGGATTGGAGGTGGCCTCAATCACAAAACCAATTTGTTGGGCGGATATTTGCAGCCTTTGCCGCAAAACTTTCATAATCGGAGCTACGGTCACGATGCGAAAATCGGGATCGGAAAAGGTTCCCATCGTAGTGAACCAGGTTAAAAGCATCGCCGCCCGTTTGGTTTTCACGATATTTCTTACGAGATGGACAAAACCTTTGATTCCGCCGGTCATCTTGGTTAAACTGATAATTCCGGCAAATATGTAAAGAAAGATTATAATGCGGATATTATTGGACTTTACCAGATTGGCAACAATGGCGGAAATCATGGTTTGGATCCCACCGAGGATATTGGAATTTTTCAAAAAGCTAGCCAAAATCAATCCGGCAAAAAGTCCCGGTTGAACCTGACGGGTGATGATTGAAACCGGGATAACGACTAAAAAAGGTAACAAAGAAATCCAAGAACCCTCTATCATTAACACCTACCTGGAAAGTATTTTCAACCCGAATTCTAGGTAGAGCAGCCACTCTGACAAATGACAAATTCTTCACTTCATTGCTTAGTCAAAGCCAGGGTGGATGACTACTCTGGATTAATTATTCTCCCCCCAAAAAGGTGCGATTTATGTTTTTATTGAAATCAAGAGAAACTCATTTTAAAATTGCTATCAACCCGACCCAACCATCCTCGGTAATATACTTACTCAGCCTAAAGCCATTTTGTTCTAAAGCGCTGCTCACTTCTGAAAAACGCTCTTCAATGATTCCCGAGGCCAAGAATAAGCCACCCGGTTCCAACACTTTTGAAAGGCTGGGAATAACTTGTAAAATTGCATTGGTGATGATATTAGCGACCACCAAATTAAATTTTACCGGCAGAGGCCGTTCCAATAAGTCACTCTCATAGACCTGGATTTGTTCCTGGGCTTGATTGCGGACAAAATTCTCTTTGGCAACCCGTACCGCCAACGGATCAATATCGGTGGCCACGATTCGGGAGGCTCCCAATTTGGCGGCTGCTAACGCAAGAATACCGGAACCGGTCCCCAGGTCAAGCAATATTGTTTCTCCATTCACAACTTCCGGTAATAGGGTGAGACAGAGCCGAGTGGTTGGGTGGGTGCCGGTCCCAAAGGCCATGCCGGGATCAAGCTCGATGACCAACTCACCCGGGACAGCTGTGTATTCTTCCCAGCTTGGCTTAATAACGATTCTTCCAATATGTTCCGGCTTAAAATAAGACTTCCATGCTTCGGCCCAATCTTCTTCCTGAACCTGCTTTAACTCAAAAACCGGCGGATGGCCCAAAATTTGGCCAATCTTATCCTTTAGGCGCTCAAGTCGTTCTCCCAGCCGGTCATCCACCGGGTAATAAACCCTGAGCCCAAACTGTTCCGGGATGGTTCCATCCAACTCCTTGCCAAAATATTCGTCATCCTGCAAAACCACCTTCTGTCGGATTAAAGGGTCATCATAGACGACTCCGCCGGCCCCTTCATCTTGAAAAATCTCGGCAATAATCTCACCATACTCCACCGGGACTTCGATCCTAATCTCGCTCCAAAACGATCCGCTGCTCAAGCTGCAATCTCCCCTTTACATATGACAGGATGTGTTCACCATTTTTATTCATTATACGTATATAAGGGGAGAAAATCAATGACTATGGAATTGAAAGGATTTTAAAATAAAACGGGATATCCTGCAATTTTAAATATCCAATTAAAAATGACCAGGGGAGCTTCATAAAGGCCCCCTGGTCATTTTTTGTAATATCAAGCGACTCGGATGATTTATTTCCCGAATGCATCCTTCACCTTACCCATAAATCCTTTATCTTCTTCAACTTCTTCTCCGAATGAAAGAGCTAACTTTCGCAATAACTCGCGCTGCTCGCCACTGAGCCTGGTAGGGATCATAATTTTCACCCGCACATGGTGATCGCCCCGTCCATGGCCACGCAACGAAGCAATTCCATGACCGCGCATTCGAAAGGAAGTACCGTTTTGAGTGCCTTCCGGAATCCGTAGCTCAACTTTACCATCCAACGTATCAACCATCACGGTGGTCCCGATGGTTGCCTGGGTAATGCTGAGTTTGATTTCACTCACCACATCATTACCCTGTCGTTCAAAATTAGAATGCGGTTTCACATAAATATAAATATATAAGTCACCCGGCGAGCCACCGCGTTGACCGGCTTCGCCCTCTCCGGAGATTCGTAAACGCGAACCGCTTTCGACCCCGCTGGGGATTTTAATGTCGATTTTCCGGGTTTTACGCACCCGTCCAGCGCCGGCGCATTCACTGCAAGGTGTCTCAATGGTCTTCCCGGCTCCTTGACATTTGTCACAGGTCCGTACATTCACAAATCTTCCAAAGGCAGTGTTCTGCGTCACCTGAACCTGACCTGAACCGTTACAAGCGGAGCAAGTCTTGATCGGAGTTCCCGGTTTGGCGCAATTTCCTTTGCATGTCGGACAGGTTTCCGTCCGAGGAATCTCCACTGTAGCATCCTTACCGAAAGCCGCCTCTTCAAAGGCAATTTCCATATCATAACGCAAGTCATTACCGCGTTGCGGACCATTTTTGCGGCGCTGGGAACCTCCTTGACCGCCGAAAAACATATCAAAGATGTCGCCAAACCCTTCAAAGCCGCCAAAATCACCAAAGCCTCCGCCGCCACCCGCTCCAAAATTAGGATCACTTGCGGCATGACCAAACTGGTCGTAAGCGGCCCGTTTTTGGGGATCGCTTAACACACTATAGGCTTCATTGATCTCTTTAAACTTAGCTTCGGCTTCTTTGGGATTATCTTTATTCACATCCGGGTGGAATTGACGGGCCAGCTTCCGATAGGATTTTTTTAACTCCTCTTCGGAAGCTCCCTTGTCAACCCCTAGTACCTCATAATAATCACGTTTTGCCATTAAGCATTTCCTTTGCTTTCAATTGAAAATTAGTTAAGAATTGTTGGTTAAAAATTGAGAATTAAATCATCAAATCATTACTATTATCCTTGATCCTGAAACAACTGTCAATGATTTATCAAAAAAGTAGGCTCTATACAGGCATAATTGTGCCATCAACCCTGTTTTATACCTGTAAGCGTAAGCATTCTCAATTAAATATGCCTTCTCCTACCCCTACTCCACTCTTACTTAATTATCAATTGTTATTTATCATCCTGAACCTTATAATCGGCATCCACCGTGGGGCCTTCATTTTGCGGGCCGTAACCGGTCGGACCTTGATCGCCTTCCGGAGTTGTACCCGGCCCTGCCTGATTAGCATTGGCCTGACTGTAAATTGTTGCCGACAGATCGTGTAAGGTCTTCTCTAACGCATCCTTCTTGGCCTTGATGCTTTCCAAGTCCTTGGCGGTAACCGCTTTTTGGAGTTCCTCCTTGGCTTGCTGCACCTTCTCTACGTGAGATTTATCCGCCTTATCGCCAATATCTTTTAAGGTTTTCTCCGTGGTATAGATCAAGGAATCAGCTTCGTTCGTTAAATCGGCTTCTTCGCGGCGTCTCTTATCTTCATCGGCATGGGACTCGGCTTCCTTCATCATCCGGTTGATCTGATCCTCTTTTAAGCCGCTGGTGGTTGTAATGGTAACTTTCTGTTCTTTACCGGTGCCTTTATCCTTAGCGGAGACATGAACGATACCGTTGGCATCAATATCAAAGGTAACTTCAATCTGTGGGATACCGCGCGGAGCTGGCGGGATACCGTCCAAGCGGAATTGTCCCAACGTAATATTATCAGCCGCCATCGGCCTTTCCCCTTGCAACACATGAATATCCACTGCAGTCTGACTATCGGCGGCAGTAGAGAACACCTGGGTCTTGGAAGTCGGAATGGTGGTGTTACGATCAATAATTCGGGTAAATACGCCGCCTAACGTCTCCAAACCCAAAGACAACGGAGTTACATCCAATAAGACGATGTCCTTGACTTCCCCGGTCAGCACCCCGGCTTGAATCGCCGCACCGACGGCTACCACTTCATCAGGGTTAACGCCTTTATAAGGTTCTTTACCGGTAATCTTTTTAACCACATCCTGAACGGCCGGGATACGGGTAGAACCGCCAACCAGGATAACCTTGTCAATATCTTTAGTTTCCAAACCGGCATCAGCGAGAGCCCGTTTAGTAGGTCCGGCAGTAGCCTCAACAAGATCCCCGGTCAGTTCATCAAATTTAGCCCGGGTTAAGGTTAAGTCCAAGTGCTTGGGCTCGCCATTAACCGCGGTAATAAACGGTAGATTGATTCCGGTAGACGCCAGGCCCGAGAGTTCGATTTTGGCTTTTTCAGCCGCTTCTTTCAAACGTTGCAGCGCCATTCGGTCATTACGAAGGTCGATACCGTTTTCCTTTTTAAATTGTTCCGCCATCCAGGTTACGACCCGTTCGTCAAAATCATCGCCACCTAAGCGGGTATTTCCACCGGTAGCTTTGACTTCAAAAACGCCGTCCCCTAATTCCAGGATGGAGACGTCAAAAGTACCGCCGCCCAAATCATAAACCAGGATGGTGTGATCTTCACCCTTTTCAAGCCCGTATGCCAATGCCGCCGCGGTAGGTTCATTGACGATCCGGAGTACTTCCAGCCCGGCAATGCGTCCGGCATCTTTCGTCGCCTGTCTCTGTGCATCCGAAAAGTATGCAGGAACAGTGATAACCGCTTGTTGGATTTTTTCACCCAAATAGCCCTCAGCGTCCGCTTTCATTTTTTGCAAGATCATCGCGGAAATTTCCGGCGGAGTATATTGTTTATCATCGATCCCAACTTTGTAGTCGGTCCCCATCCGCCTTTTGATCGAAACCACAGTACGATCGGGATTGGCAACTGCCTGACGCTTGGCCACTTGGCCTATCATACGCTCACCGGTTTTGGAAAAACCAACAACCGACGGAGTGGTACGGCCTCCTTCAGCATTTGGTATTACTACCGATTCGCCACCTTCCATTACTGCCATACATGAGTTGGTGGTGCCCAAATCAATTCCTAAAACTTTAGCCATTTCGATAACCCCCATTTATTTATAGATTCAAAAATTGCCAACTAACTATTAATTAGGAACCGCTACCTTAACCATTGCCGGGCGCAATAATTTTTCTTTATAACGGTACCCTTTTTGCATTTCTTCTATTACGATGGGCTCCGTCACTTCTGCTTGCGGTTCCTGAAGAACCGCTTCATGCAGTTGCGGATTAAAGGGTCCATTCAATGACGGAACAACCTCCAACCCTTCATTCTTCAGGATAGCCTGAAATTGTTTTAAGGTAAGATCGACGCCCTCTTGCCAACTGGAAGTGTTATTTTTATCAGAAAAGCAACTGATAGCTCGTTCTAAACTATCTAAAACCGGCAAGATCTTTTTCATCAAATCTTCGCCTGCATACATGGTAAGCTGTTCAACCTCTTGTCTGCTGCGGCGACGAAAATTTTCCAGATCGGCCTGAGTTCTCAACATCCGATTATAGTATTCATTTTTGTCCTGCTTCACTTGTTGTAATTCCGCTTCCAAAGCGGAGATACGCTCCTGTTCATTCGAAGTCTGCCCTGATTCTGGATTTTCAGAGACCGATGCCTCGGCAGTTAAATCCATTTCTTCCACATTTTCTTGGGTTGCAGCAATGGTGTTAACCGCATCGCTATCAGCATTGCTGACTGCACTTGTACCGTCATGTTTCTTGGTCATGATCAATCGTTGCCTCTTTCATTTTAATAATCATATGAATTCGTAAAATTGCTTCCCCAACTTCACCTGCAGTTTGAATCGCCTGAAGTTTGACCAGATACGGGTCCCAGATACCCAGCTCGGCTAAATCCGCCGCAACTCCGGTTTCACAATTGATTCCGATCGAGTTAAGATCTTGTTGTTCCTGACTGCCTATAACCTCGGCAACCTTCTCTAAAGGATTGAATCCGGCGTTGGCACATATTTGAATCAAAGGCTTTTTTAAGGCCTCAATTACACATTGGTATCCATAACAAGTCATATCTCTAACCGGCAGATTACTCAACTTACGAGCGATGCTCATCTCCATACTGCCTCCACCGGGTACTACTCCGCCACGCCAAGCTGCTTGCAGAGCCGCAGCGGCATCTTTGGTGATACGTTCTTTTTCACTTACCACCTCTTTTGTATAGGCTCCCACCATAATCGTTACATACTTCTGATCCGGTCGGCCCAGGATTCGAATTTGTTTAAACTTGTCATCCACGATAATTTCATTAACGGTACCGGTCATCTTCTGCAGCTCTTCGGTAGTTTTTGACAAACTGCCTCTTTTGAGCGGCCTAGCCCCTGTCATCTCAGCCAATCGTCGCCATTCATCGGCTGCCACTCCTTGAACCCCAATCATTCCTAAATCAGTCAGCAACTCTTCAGCCAAATCACAGATAACCCGGTCGGTAAAGAGTGCCTTAACTCCAAAAGCGGCAATTTTGCGGATATTGACGATTAATTCTTCTTCCATACGCAAGTGATGATTAAAACCGGCCTCCGTTGTTAAGGCTTCATTATCTATTTTTAGAGGTTCCAGGGCATCATCGATAATCATAATCTTGACTCCGGAAAACCTCCGGGGCATCTCCCGGTTGATGGGCAATCGGTTCACAATTGTTCCCTGGATGAGAGCGCTCTGCGTACCTTCCACTGCCACCACTTGATCGGAAAGTTTAAACCAATCTTCCGTGAGCCGTTCCGATCCGACAATTTGAGCGGCCCGCACGATTAATTCAGCCAAATCATTATGTTCTCTGGCAGCAATCAGTGCAATTCTATACAAAATAGGGCTGGTTAAATCTTCAACCGGGGTTACCGCCTCGGCTAAAAATTGTAAGGCCCGTTGTACACCCAATCGAATGCCTTCAATTACTTTAATTACCGGCACTCCTTTGATAATCTGGTTCACACCTTCATTCACCAAAGTCCCGGCAATGATTGTTGCGGTGGTAGTTCCGTCGCCTACTTGTTCTTCTTGATGTTCAGCGGCATTAATCAGGATTTGAGCGGCCGGATGACTGGCATCCATGGCTCTTAAAATCGTGACTCCATCATTGGTAACCATTACTCCGCCGAAAGCATCGACCAACATACAATCTAACCCTTTCGGTCCTAACGTGCCCTGAACCGCCTCGGTTACCGCCCGGATAGCACCGCAGTTGGTAACTAAAGCAGCTAAATATCCATCTACTTCGGAACCCTCATTCAACTCTTTAAGCGCCATTTTGGGACCTCCATGATTCATATCAAGCTTATTATACACAACCTGGAGGTTTTTAACGTGAATCCGGCAAGTAACCCTAAAAACTTCAGTCCCATTTAAACTTGCCGGGTCGAGGTTTAAATTAACGGCCGCTCCTTTTACTGATGATGGTCAATAATTCACTAAGTATTGAAGAGGTATATTCCACAATCGGTAAAACCTTGGCATAATCCATACGCGTGGGACCGAGTACCCCGATAACCCCTACGGTCCTACCGCCGATCTCATAGCTGGAGGTAATCACACTACAATCATTTAAACCCGGAGCTTCATTTTCATGGCCGATTTTAACCTGTGCCCCTCGCCCCGGGTTACTGGATAAGATTTTATATAAGCGTTCCTCTTCTTCCAGAGCATTCATTAAAGGCTTAAACTTCTGGATATCGGTAAATTCCGGTTGTTCAAGTATTTTTATTGCACCATCGATATAGACTCTTTCTTTAGTGCGGTTGGCAATCGCTTTAATCAATAATTTCATCGATTCGTTAAAAAACTGATCATGCAGTACCAACTCGGATTGGATATCATTGATCAGGCTGCTCTGCAGGTTTTTCAAGCTGACACCCCTGAGTTTCCGGTTCAACAAATCGGAGATGCGATCTAATTCCTCCGCAGATACTTCGGTTTTTAACTCAATGATTTTATTTTCAACATAGCCGGTGTCGGTCACAATCAAAACCAAAACGTTGACAGCCGACAATTTCACGAGTTGAATATGCCGGAATATAGCACTTTGAGACTGCGGGCTCAAAATTACCGAAGGATATTTCGTCATTTGCACTAATATCTTGGATGTCTGATGGATGATTGACTCAATCTCTTGTTGGTAACCTTCCATCTCCTTATATATACCTTCAATATCATGCTGGGAAAGGCTCTGCCTGGAGAGTAAAGCATCAACATAGTAACGGTATCCGATCTCCGAAGGGATTCTCCCCGCCGAAGTATGAGGCTGTTCCAAATAGCCGCTCTCTTCCAAATCCGCCATTTCATTCCGGATGGTTGCCGGCGATAAGCCGAGATTATAACGACGCGCAATTGTCCGGGAACCAACCGGCTCCGCCGATGCAATATAATCGTCGGTAACGACTTTTAAAATACTTTTTTTACGGTCATCAAGTTTATCGTGGGAGGCCAAATAAAGCACTCCTTTATAAAAAAAAATTTAACTTTTTGTTAGCACTCTACTATAGAGAGTGCTAACCTAATATCAAAATATCACTGTCAACTTTATTTGTCAAGGGGTTAACAAGAATATAAAATTTGTACTTCGCACTGTCATTATAAGGCTAAGTCTCAGATTAGCGTTATATAATCCTGTTTTTTCACTTTGCCTATTCTTCAAGCTTGGCCAATAAACTGGCAATTACATAATTGCTAAGCAATACCCCTCGATCGGTCAATAGCAAACGGCCATCTTGAACCCTGAGCAATTCCTGCTTGGTCAATCTTGCCAGCTCATCAGCAGCTTGATCCGCCAGAGCGATCTGAAAACTCGCTTGAAACTGTGCCAGGTCGATCCCTTTTCGCATTCTAAGTCCCAACATCACGGCTTCAGTAATTGCAATGGTATGATCGATGACCTCGAGACTTGCAACCGCCGAAATCCTATTTTTTTGGACCTGGATATATGCCCCGGGATCAGTGATATTGACCCAACGATCCTGATGATACGTGGAGGAAGCTCCGGCACCGAATCCCAAGTAATTCCGGCCTGACCAATAACCGGTATTATGAATCGAGTGAAATCCGGGTTTGGCGAAATTGGAGATCTCATAATGTTCATAACCATTATCCCGGAGGTAATCCATGGTCCGTTGCATCATGGCGCATACATCATCCTCACTGGGAAGCTTTAGCGATCCGTGTTCAACCAGTGCCGCCAGTTTAGTACGGGGTTCCAGTTGCAGCCCATAAGCGGAGATATGCTCCGGTTTCAGTGCCGTAACTCGCTCAAGCGAATCCTGCCAGGCCTCAATAGTCTGCCCCGGCAATCCAAAGATCAAATCAACGCCGATATTGGTATACCCGCTCTCCCTTGCCTGTTTGTAACTGGTTAGAAAGTCCTGCCAGGTATGGATCCTGCCAATCACCTGCAATAATTGATCCTGGGTTGCTTGTAAACCCAGACTCAGCCGGTTAAAACCAGCCTCATGAAACCTAATCAGATCTTTAAAATGAACTGTGCCCGGATTGGCTTCGATCGTCACTTCAGTGAAAGCATTGATAAAAAAATGTTCTTTAATGAATTGGATTAAATGTACCAGTAATTCGGTCGAAAAATAACTGGGAGTGCCACCCCCGAAATAAACCGACTTGATTAAAGGGGATTGGGGTAGAAAGCTTTGCATTTCTGAGATTAACGCATCTGCATAATCCGGCATAAGCTCATCTTTGCCACTAAAGGAGTTGAAATCGCAATAATAACATTTATGTTTACAGAATGGAAGATGCAGATAAAGCGAGAGTTCAGTTATCAAGTTAATCAACTCCCCAAAAAGACGCTGGCACTTAGATTATCCACTTCCAAAAAATTTTCATGGAATGATGTTTTAAGGCTTGAAATTAAAAAACAGACTCATTCCCATTGGAACAAATCTATTTGTTTTTTCATTTTTTATAAATAAGATTATAACACTTATAAAGTGAATTTTTTAATCATATTTTGTAATTCATCCGCCATCTTAGATAGTAATGAAGCGGAACCCGAAATCTCTTCCAAACTTGCAGTTTGTTCCTCGGCTGAGGCTGCCACTTCCTGACTTCCGGCCGAAGATTCCTCTGCAATGGCGGCAATGTTTTGACTCATTTCCTCAACTTTCTTTAATTCCCCCACCATCTTTTGAATTTCATGGGTTATATTTTTAACCCCAAAGTCTGCATCCCTACTGGTATCGACGATTTTACCAAAGTTTACTCGGACTTCTTCCGCCATATCAATACCGACTTTTACTTCTTCGACACCGGTAATCATCCGCTTAGTAACCTGTAGCGACTCGCTTTGGATTTCATTTAAAAGCTTAGCGATATCATTAACTGCTTGCGCCGATCCTTCGGCTAATTTACGAATTTCTTCGGCAACCACTGCAAATCCTCTGCCATACTCACCCGCCCTTGCTGCCTCAATGGAAGCATTTAATGACAGTAAATTGGTTTGTTCCGACATCTGAGTAATCAATTGCAAAATTTCGCCAATTGCTTCGGAACGACTCTCCAAAACATCAGTAATGGATTGGATGGAATCAAATTCCTTTTCAATAATATTCGTCTGACGAATTAATCCTGTAATCTTTGTATGTCCTTCTTCAGCTGTGTTTGCTGCTTTTCCAGCGACAGCCAAAACTTCAATAGCGCTTTTAACAATATTTTTAGTTATCTCCAATAGTTGAGTTATTACTTGAACCGTTTTTTGAGATTCTTCAGACTGCTCTTCCGCCCCCCGCGATACTTCCTGAATTGTGGCAGCAATTTGTTCGCTAGCGCGGGCAGTGTGCTCGGTATTATTTTTTAATAATTTAACGGATTGGGTTACTTGGGTGCCGCTATCAATAATTTTGCCTAATATTTCATGTAAATTTTCAACCATTTTATTAAAAGCATTAGCCAAGATAGAAATTTCATCATTAGAATTTATTTGTATAGGCGGAACCTGCAAATCTCCTAGGGAAATTTTCTGCGCTGTATGTGCTATTTTTGCTATCGAGTTGGCAATTCTATTCAAGTAGATTGCAACAATGGTTATACATAAACCGCCGATGATTAGTAAAACAAATAAAGAAATCATCCCTATAAGATTGGTTTGCCGTTCTAACTTGGCTTTTAATTCTTGATAATAATTAAGTTCCAAGTTAATTAATTCTTGAACATTACTTTTAATATAATCCCGGGTATTTCTTAGTTCGTCGCGTTTCTGACTATAATCAAATTTTTCATCCGACTTGGGCCTTTCAATATTTTTAACAATTTCGGCAACCGTTTCATTGTAAGTTGTCAATAAGCTTTCCAAGGAAGCCAAAGAACTCAAGCTCTCTTGGCTTTGGACCATTTTTCTTAATAATTTATCATCTTTTTTAATAGTGAATATATTTTTTAATATTTGCGCTCGTTCATTTTTATTTTGATCAAGAAAATAACTGGAGAGCAGATCAGGAATTACTTGAGTTGGTGTGATAATTTCATTTGCGATAATGGTGGTCTCCGACATTTGGTTTAACTTACCAAAGGCTATCCGCTGGGCATAAATATAAATCAAACCTATCAAAATAATGAGTAGCATAGTAATGAGAAACACTAATATAAGTTTCATTTTAAATGAAATTTTTAGTTGAAATTGGCTCAAGGTTTTCATTAATAATTTATTCATTTAGGTCGTCCTTTAGTGTTATCATTATCAAATCAAACCGTCTAATAACGGGTATCCTAACATCTATGATGAAACGAGAATCGGATTCGCCAAAGCATCACTCTTCGAACACATGCTTGCTTTTTTAATATCTTACAAACATATGTTCGTAAAGTGGTATCTGCTTAAAGTAAATATATTCTAATATTTTCCATACTCCTGTAAAGCTTCCCACATGGCCACAATATTCTGCGGTGGAACATCTGACTGAATATTATGAACTGTATTGAAGACCAAACCTCCACCTGGAGCCAAAGCTTCAATTTGCCTTTTCACACAATCCTTTACCTCCATTACTGTACCTTTGGGAAGAATTTTTTGAGTATCCACTCCGCCGCCCCAGAAAACGAGATCCTTTCCGAAGTCTTTTTTGAGCTCCAGGCTATCCATGTGAGCCGCATTAAATTGAACCGGATTAATAATATCCAACCCGACTTCAATAAGATCGGGAATCACTTCCCGGAAACTACCGCAGGAATGGAGAAATATTTTCGCTTTGGTTTTACGATGAATAAAATTAAATAATTCCTGATGTCTGGGTTTCAAATATTGACGATACATTTTAGGCGATATCAACATACTGTTTTGGCTGCCCAAATCATCCGCCTCTTGTACTACATCAATCAGATCGCCAGCTAAACTTAGAACTCTATCCCAATATTTGAGCTTAATTTCCAATACTTTATCCATCACTTTGCAGGCCAAGTCAGGATCTCCTGCTAAATCGGCATAAAAATTTTCATAACCCCGCAACCAACCACCATATTCAAATATTCCTGCACCGATGCTGGACATCACGACCCCATAATTTCGATTACGAATATCCAGCGCCTTTTCACGTATACCAACGTATCTGGCTTCATTATCGGCATCGGGAAATGCATAACTATCAATGTCCTTCTCATCTAACGCATCTGCCAACGGATGCTCAATCATATCAAAGTAAAAGCCTTTCTTTTTAGGCATTCGCCAGCCGATCTGCCATTGATCTTTAAAAAACCAATAGTCACCCCGTTCCTCTATAGCCAATTTCCAGGTTGAAGGATCATTGGGGGACACATTGCGGACATCGCTCCCAAATTTGCTTAAAAAAGCCTCACTGGGACTTGCCAACTGTTGTACAATATCAAAAAAAGCTGATTCTTCTTTCGGCATTGCCAGATATTCAAGTAAATTGAGATAGGCTGTTTTGGTGATTCCCGTAATTAAAGTCGCTCCGATATCGAAAGGGATACGGTCGGGTTCTTTGTGTTGTAAGGCTGTTATTAGCCTTTCTCTGCTATTCATGGCTGTTCCTCCTTTAGATTTGATTAGTTGCATATTGCATAATCATTTCTTGATTGGCATCGTTTTGACTCAATTCTCCGGTAATTCTGCCGTTATGCATTACCAAGATCCGATCGGCCAGAGTTAATACCTCCGGTAGCTCGGAAGAAATCAGAATGATTCCCACCCCGGCTTTGGCCAAATCATTAATGATAGCATAAATTTCTTCCTTGGCACCTACATCCACTCCATGAGTAGGCTCATCGAGAAAAAGCACTTTGGGATTGTTCAGCAGCCAACGGGCAATAATCGTTTTTTGTTGGTTGCCGCCACTCAAGAACTTTACTTTTTGCTCAATATTGGGAGTCTTGATTCGCAAGGTCGAAACATATGATAAAGCATTTTTAGTCTCGCTTTTACTGGATATAAAAAGGCAACGACACGTTTTACGAATATTGACAATCGTCATATTTTCGCGTACAGTCATTCCTGAAAACAATCCTTGTGTTTTTCGACCTTCGGGAACCAATCCCATTCCCAACTTAATGGCTTGGGACGGAGAATCAGCACTAATCTTCTCACCATTTAAATATATTTCGCCAGCATCCCGCCGACCGATTCCGAAAATCGTCTGAACCAATTCAGTTCGGCCCGAACCGACCAGACCGGTCAATGCCAAAACTTCACCTGCATACAATTTTAAATTGATATCCGTTAATTTTTGATAACTGGATGACAGGCCTTTAATTTCCAACACCGGTCGGTCATTCTCGCCAATTACCCAGGGCATCCGATGAAATGATTTGTTAAATTCCCGGCCAACCATTAAAGAGATAATTTCTTTCTCCGAAGTTTCCTTGGTGTTTAAGGTTTCAATTTGCTTACCATCTCGTAAAACAGTAATTCGATCGGATATATCAAAAATTTCTTGCAACCTGTGCGATATATATAAGACTGTTACACCGGAATTTTTTAAGCTTCGAATAGTGGCAAATAATAGCTCGGATTCCTTACGGGTAAGGGAGGAAGTCGGCTCATCCATGATAATTAACTTAGCATTTAAAGATAATGCCTTGGCGATCTCCACCATTTGCATTTGGGAGATACTCAAGTCTTTAATGAGTTGATCCGGCTCCACGTTTGTAATCCCGACACATTCTAATTGTTCTTTGCTTCGTTTAAACATTTCTTTATAATTCACGAATCCTAGGCGGTTGCGTTTCAACCGGCCGATGTAAATGTTCTCCATGATACTTAAATTATTGGCCAGGGACAATTCCTGATGGATCATTGCAATACCAAGTTCTTGTGCCTGACGAGGATCCCTTAAATGCACTTCAATACCATCCAGATATATTTTACCGGTATTTTGAGTATAATTCCCCGATAGAATGTTCATCAAGGTCGACTTGCCTGCACCATTTTCCCCGACAATGGCATGAACTTCCCCATTTTGGACTTCTAAATCTACATTGTCCAGAGCTTTAACTCCGGGAAAGGATTTTGAAATATTTCGACATTCAAGCAAAAATGTTTTACCCAATTTTTAACCCCCTATTGGCTCAGGGAATAGGGTAAACGTACCCTATTCCCAGATTACTAGGTTAATCGTTAGTCTCTCAATAATATAATACTAAATCAAAAGAGTTTAAATATGATACATCTTTGAAAAATCATGCCAGAATAACTAAAGATTGTTTAAGTCCTGATTATTTTTCAGGATACATTTCCTTTACATTATCCGGAGTTAAAACATCTAATTTAACTGGGACAAAATCTTTGGCCGGTTTTACTTTGCCTTTACTGACGATATAATTATAAAGATATACGCAGGAATCAAAGCCTTGACCAAATGGATCCTGGGCAATCGCTGCTAATATCTGCCCGCTACGTACATATTGGATATTCTCCGGAATATGATCATAACAGACTACGCCTACTTTACCAGTTAATCCTAAGTCTTTAATGGCTTTAGCAGCGCCGAACGGACCACCGGCGGTGACGTAAACAATCTTTAAATCCGGGTTGGCGGTAAGCATGTCCTTGGTCAAAGTATATGCTGTTTCTGCCTTATCCCGATTTTCATATATTCCTACAATTTTAATGCCGGGAACATTGTTTTTTAAATAATCCAAAGCACCATTTTTACGTGCTTCATGCTGCGGAGCCCCAAAAACGCCGCTGATCACTCCCACCTTACCATTTCCGGCAGTTAATTTTTCAATGGTTTTCCCTGCCAATTGACCGGCAGCATATGCATCTTGGCCCATGAAAGCAAATCGTTTACCTGGTTTGGAGCTTTCAGCAACAAAATCAAATACTGGAATTCCAGCAGCCACTGCTTTATTGGTTATGGTATCAATACCGTCAAAAACAGGCACTACTGCAATTCCATCATACTTCTTAGCAATGGCGGTCTCCATGGCGGCAACCACTCTATCAGCGGTCATATCATCGCCCATCACAATATAATCAACAGTGGTATTATAGTTTTTCAGATACGCCTTGGCTGCTAATGCGCCGTCTCTTACCGGAAACCAAAACGGATTGTTTTGGAAAGACAAGAAAGCGATCCGTAAGGGTTTGGCCGGTAATTGAGTAATAGCGGCAACATTACCGCCTTTAGGTAATTTTACATTGGGGACTTTACCAGCCCCATAAGCAACAAATGATAAACCAATTAAAGATACGATTCCTAGCATAAGCAAAAACTTTTTCACAAAAATTCCCCCTTATTTTATCATTAACTGCTATAACTACTATGGACCACTTATCCAACGTTCCTCCTTTCCAAGCAGAAATTGAAAAATGTATGAATTAATTATGAATCACGCTTGCTGCTTTTTAAGCTGTCCAAGGCAACTGCCGCAATAATAACAATTCCAATGGTTACTACCTGCCAATAAGCTGATATGCCCAACAGTACAAAACCGTTTCGAACGACCCCCATAATTGCTGCACCTAAAATGACTCCTATGATTGATCCTTCACCACCAGCTAAACTTGCTCCTCCAATAACAACGGCAGCAATAACATCCATTTCATAACCGCTACCGGCTGCAGGTTCGGCCGAATTTAACGTTCCTGCTAGAATTATTCCAGATATTGCGCAAAGAGCTCCCATAATCATATAAACCATGGTTTTTACCCGATTAACCCTGATTCCTGATAATTTAGCCGCCCTTTCATTATTCCCGATCGCATAAACATTGCGACCTGGTAAGGTTTTCGTAGCAAAAATATGTCCGATTATAGCAACAACAAACATTATAATGACAGGTACCGGAACAACCCCAACATATCCACCGCCCAAATAAGTAATGTTGTTTTGAATCGATATTGGCATTCCTCCAGTTATTAATAACGACGTTCCTCTTGCAATGCTCATCATACCCAATGTAACGATAAAGGGATTGATACGAATTTTAGTAACCAGCAGACCGTTCACCGCGCCCACAATGCAACCGCACAATATGCTTAAGAAAAGAATAGCAATTGCTGGAATACCGCTCTGAGCGAATATTGCCGTCAACACACCTATAAAACCCAATACTGAACCGACCGATAAATCGATCCCCGCAGTGATGATAATCAATGCTTCGCCTACAGCCAAAATTCCTATAACCGAAACTTGTCTTAATACATTGAAAATATTCTCCACACCCAAAAAGTACGGGCTAAGAATGGTAAGGATAACGCAAAGCAGTAATAAAGCGATTAACACCGAAAACTCCTTTTGCTTTACCATTCTCGTAAAAAGATTAGTTCTCTCGGTTGGGTCCTTTTTCGGAACACTACTTTCCAACACTGTTTTATTCATCTTTTCCTCCTTGTATTGTATTAAAATTGAATTCTGCAATGATAGTTTACCGATTAGCCATCTACCTGCCGACATTGAAAATTGGTAAGGGCGCTTTGAAATGAAGTTCACGCCGGCATGGAAATTGCCGAATCAAGTTTAATTAATCTTCAGTGCTAATTAACTGTTGAAACTTTTCTGCCGCTCTTTCTATTGCCAATTCGGGAGTAAGCTGGTTGGTTATAGATTTATAAACGGCTTCTCCCAATATTTCCTCATATTTTTTTTCCGACATAATCCGATTTCTGAATTTTGGCAATAACCTTTTTCGGCTTATTTTAAAACTTTCAAATGATTTGAGTAGCCATGGATAAAGCGAAATCAGCTCCGAACTTTGATATAAATTTACACAGGGCGTTGAACCTCCTAAAATAGTATGGGGAATCGCCAATTCCTTACGGCAAGCCCAACTAATAAATTTAAACGCTAATTCTTTTTTTCGGCTGTTATTATTAATCCCAAGCGACCAACCGCCCAATAACGGAATTCCCCCGGGAATAATATCATATCCAACGTTCCCTACTATTTTTGATTTATAACGATCACTGATATCTGTTGCATGAGAGATAAACAAAACCATCATCGCTGCTTTACCTTCACAAAATTCCAAAACTTGTTCATCCCACCAATATTCCGGCGAGTTCGGAGATGCATATTGATAACTTTCACAATAGTTTTTCAGGGCCTTGATAGTTTCTTTGCTATTTAACACCACATTGGCGTTTTCATCAAAAGCACTACCTCCATAAGCCCATTTACGCGGTAAGAATTCGCATACTGAACCGCTGGGATACCTGCCGCCTAAAGTTGTTCCAAACTGGGTGGGAGAATCCGGATTAAAGGCTTTAGTAAAGAATTTTGCAACTGCATTATACTCAGTCCAAGTCTTCGGAGGTCTTAGCGCCGTATGGTACTGCTCAAAAAACAGCCGCTGCAATTTTAAATCCTCAAAAAGATCTTTGCGGTAAAAGAGGATCTGTGCACCACCATACATATAGGGTAAACCGTAAAATCGATTATCATATTTTGCGTATTCATCCAATATACCTGGAATTAGATCGGCAGTCACCGCCGGGTTCGCTTGAATGTTATCACTCAAATCAAATAAAAAACCGTATTCGGCAAATTCAGGAATCCAAGGAATGTCTATCTGAAAAACATCATAATCACTTGTCAAAACCTCTTTTTTTATTTCATAATAAATTTCATTGATAGGTAGGGTTTCAATTTGAACATTGATACCCTCTTCATGCCGCAAATCCGCCAGCAAAGAATACGTTGAGAATGAAGCAGAGCTCTCCAGCATTAACACTTTTAATGAAGCAAAAGATTTTTTATAATAATGATGGGTACGAGTTTCCAAAGCAACTAGATCGGCATTTTGGTTTTCCAATATAATACGCTCATTATCATGAAACGCGGGGTTCTCAATATTAGTTAATAAAACTTCGGCAGCCGTTTCTCCCGCCAGCATGGCCAGCCTAGGAATATTAACCATGCCCGGATTAAAATTACTCGACCATGATTCCTCACTTAAACTAATAACAAGTGGTTTTTTCATAAGATTATACTCACATAAAGCAATTGCTTTCATAACTCCTTCAGTCAATTGTGATGAAGAAGTAATAATCACCTCAGGTACTTCACCCAGTTGGAGTAGACGGAACGCTGCCTTAAAAGCACTCTCTTTATTGAAGTTTGTTATCTCTATCAATCGTGGATTAATATTTATTTGATACCTAGCTAGGGCATCCATATAACCTTTTAAACATTGTTTTTCACTATAGTATTCCTGCGGCCCGATTATAAGGGCTATTACTTGAAAACCGTTGGCTAAAGAACTGGAAGTGGCTTCAAAAATTGATTGTTCATTATGAAAACCAACAAAATTGGATTCCTGATTGTTAATTTCACGCTCAATAAACACTGATCTAATTTCAGACTTTATGATCGAATCAAACAACTGGACTTTTTGAGGCTGACAAGTAGCGATGATAATACCATCTACCCGTTGTCGACGTACTTGCTCCAAAATTTGTTTTTCTTTGGCGGGAATCTCTAACGTGATGTATAAACTGGTAGTATATTGCTTCTCACTTAATTTTCTTTCGATCCCGGTGAATATTTGGGAGAAACACGGATCAATGACATTTGGCAAGATGACTCCCACAGTCCGGCTCTTGCTGGTTTTTAAACTTCGGGCATTAGCATCAGGCTGATAACTTAAGGCTTTAATAGCATTTTGAACGCGTTGAACCTTGTCAAGGCTGACGCCTTGATAACCATTCATTACATTGGACACCGTTGCGTGAGAGACGCCCGCAAGTTTCGCTACATCTTTGATCGTTGTCATAAAGACTCCATTTGTTCGTTTTTTGAAACGTTCAAATTATCGTATATAAATAATTCTTTTTTGCTTAACAAATTCCTTTAATTCCAGTTAAAATTTTTTTGCGAAATTTACATTTTAGTTTTTGCTAGTTCAATTGACGTTTGGAAGGATTTAAGGTATTGTAATAATTAATTTTAGGTATTTGATAATATCCAAGTAATAATGAAGGGCTAGATCAAAAACCACTTCGTAATCGGAGGTACCCGGATGGCTTTTCGCCTTGGTTCACGGATGGTCAGTAGCCTGCCGCTAACCGATTATTTACGAGAGACGGTCCAGTATTTTACCATCATAGAGCTTCAGGCGGACCCCAAATTTTTCTCTGCCAATTTTGCATTCACCACCAACGAACGGACTGCACTCCGGATATACCAGGAGCGTTTCCATTTTGACCTGACCATGCATGCGCCCTTTACCAACTTAAATCTGGGTGCNCTAAATNTNGAAGAGCGCCATGTAGGGATGAGTATCTTTCTAAATACCATCCGCATCTCGGCCGATTTAGGTATTCGACTGATTACCTTTCACCCTTGCCCGGTATTACCGGGGATGACCGAAGAACAATACCTGGAGTCCCGCTTATTGGAAGAAGGCAGTATCTCACTTTTACTAAAAGAAGCTAAAAAACTGGGAGTCACTTTATTAATCGAAAATATGCCGGCACTACCCGCATACCACCCCGGCACTCGAGATGGTTCAAGATTTCAAGAGCTGCTTTGGCTTTTCCCGGAGCCGGAGTTTGGCTTAACAGTGGATGTTGGACATGCACTCCAGGCAGGAGTTCCGGTGGAAGCCTTTTTAAAAATGGAGCGCATCCGTCATTTTCATTTTCATGATAATGACCGGACGGGCGACCTTCACCAGCCGCTGCGCAACGATTTAGACTGGTGGAGCAAGTTGATCAAAAGTATTGCCAAGAAATTCCCGGACACTGTCGGAATCTTAGAAATGAATACCATGAGAGAACAGCTTGAAAGCCTTAATCAACTATCCAAATCATTACCCAAACAAGCCGGCCCCAACCGGAAACGGGACTTGATGATCCCGCCGATCATTACGTAATTATGATCTTTTGAGATTATAATTGGTAAACAAACCGTTGGAATTGATTATTCGGTGAACTTACCCGCCAAATCCAGCAATGCTTGGTCACAGACTCGAAATACCGTCCATTCGTCCATGGGAACAGCGCCCATCTTTTGGTAAAACCTGATCGATGTTTCATTCCAATCCAGGCACCACCATTCCAGGCGGCCACAATCTCTTTCGACAGCTAGTTTCGCCAGAAACGACAGCATCAGTTTACCCAGACCTTTACCGCGCAGCTCCGGTTTTACGAATAAATCCTCAAGATAAATGCCGGGTTTCCCTAAAAAGGTTGAAAAATTATGAAAGAACAACCCAAAACTTACGGGTTGCCCTTGATATTCCCCGATGATTACTTCAGCGACTTTCCTTACAAATAAAGATTCGTAAAGGATAGCTTCAGTGGCAACAACCTCGTTTGTCATTTGTTCAAAGGCCGCCAAATCTTTAATAAAGCGTAAAATCAACGGAATATCGGACGCTTCGGCAAATCGTAGTTTAAATTCACTCATTCGGGTATTAATCAATGTTGACATGTGATAATGCACAACTCCCATCGTATTATGCTATTGATTTTAAAGCGGCATCAAGTTTTTGCTTTAATTTATCGGACACCTCGGTCAGCGGCAGTCGGGTCTCCAGTGATTGAATCAAACCCAATTGTTGCAAACAATATTTTAGAGGAGCCGGATTGGGTTCAGCAAATAGTAAGGGGATAATTTCGGCCAAGATTCGCCATTCTTTAAATGCCGCCTGATGATCATTGGCCTTGATTAACTGGTATACCCTCACAAAGGTCTCCGTTGCCAAATGGGCAGAGGCCAAAATTCCGCCTGCCCCTCCTAAAGCCAAGGTAGTATAAAAAAGCGCATCCTCCCCGGTGAGGATGGAGAAATCCGCCGGTGGATGGAGTAGCAGCTCCATGGTCTGTTTCAAATCGCCGCAGGAATCTTTCAATCCAACGATATTCGTTAGTTCCGCCAACTTGTAAATCGTTGAATTCTCAATATTTCGACCCGTACGATACGGAATATTATAAATTACGATCGGCAGCTTAGTAGACTCCGACATTTGCAGGAAATGCTGATAAATACCGTTTTGATCCGGCCGGTTAAAATAGGGTGTGACTGATAAGATTCCGGTCACCGGATATTGCTCTAGCATTTTAAGTTGTTTGACAACTTTTTTGGTATAATTACCGCCAAGGCCCACAAAGATCGGTACCCGGCCTCGGTTAAACTCCAAGGTCTTTTCGATCACCGCCTCAAACTCATCCGCTTCAATGGCCGGGCTCTCCCCGGTGGTAGCCAGCGGAATCAAACCGGATACGCCTTTCCCAATATATAAATCAATCAATTTTTGATAAGACCGGTAATCAATTTGATCATCCAAAAATGGAGTAATCAAAGGTATCCATACGCCGCTAATTTTCATTTCAAATCCTCCTTAAAGATTACCAAAAATTCGATTTAAAAAATTTCTTACTGCCAATCCCCTTTCCCCTGCATATCCTTACTGATGCTTTTTGGGCAAATAAGGCCAAGGAAAGCAATGGCAATGGCAAAGGCTCAGCGTTATTTCACAGTTGCGGATTAACATAATGCTACGAACTCTACAATCAACCTCTCTCGCTCTCCCCCTGCGTGGGAGAGTAACCGATGCCTTTGAAGTCTAAAAAAATTTTGGCCCTGAAGCATATGGGTTACCCTTCCACTCGAATCAGCTTCACATGAACCTTACTTCAAGGGGAAGGGCAAGGGTTAGGTCAAATAGGCACTCATAAACCCTGTTTGTTTATGCCTTCAAAGCGCTTATGAGTGTCCATTACAGTAGCCCTCTCTTCACCATGGCTTCGGCGATCTGTACCGCATTGGTGGCCGCTCCTTTGCGTAAGTTATCCGAGACACACCAGAGATTGATCGCATTTTTACAGGTTGTATCGTCACGAACTCTGCCCACTAACACAGCATCACGATATTCGGGACGGTTTAAATCCCGGGTGACCGGATATTGCCGTTCAAATGGGTCTTTACGGATTTCCCGGGCGCCGGCATCGCCAGTGGGACCGTCCATCAAAACTACTCCCGGAGACTGTTTGCCATCCGCCAGAATACTCATGGCTTTTTCGGCAGTCATATCGCCAGAAAACTCTGCGTTAACCGTTTCGGAATGTCCTACCAATACCGGAACCCGGACAGTGGTGGGATTAATCAAGAGATTGGGTTCACCCAAGATTTTGCGGGTTTCATTGACCATTTTCAACTCTTCCTTGGTATAACCGTTGGCTAAGAACCGGTCGATGTGGGGAATACAATCAAAGGCAATCGGATGAGCAAAAACCGCCGGATCGTGTTGCGGCTCGCTACCTGATAATACTTCAGCCGTTTGATTCTTTAATTGATCCATCGCAACGGCTCCCCAACCGCTAACTGCTTGATAAGTTGAGACTACTACGCGATGTAACCGGGCCGCCCTATGTAAAGGAGCTAGGGCCACCACCATCTGGATCGTGGAGCAATTCGGATTACAAATATACCGGGTTTCAGGCGTCACCATATCCATATTGACTTCAGGGATGACCAACGGATACTCCGGGTACATCCGGAAATCGCCGCCGTTATCAATCACTACGCAACCGTTATCGACAGCAACTTTTCCCCATTGAAAGCTGGCCCCTTTGGCGCCTTCCTTTCCTGCAAAAAACACCAAGTCCAGTCCCTTAAAGAGCGCGGCGCTGATTTGATGTACATGAAAGGGTTCATCCGCTAGAACCTCTTCCCTTTCGCTGGTAGCCATGACAACCAAATCTCCATCCATCGGAAACTTTCGTTCCCGAAGCACCCTGACGATCCGGTCGCCCACCGGTCCAACCCCTAATAATCCCACTTTTAATCCCATTTTAGTTCCTCCTGATCACAATTTTTGTTCAAATCCGGTAAATACTTTTTGAAACCTTGAACTGCATCAAGCCTATAGCCTGACTTCTCATAAAAGCGATGAGCCGCTTTTCTGTCACATGAAGAAACAAACATCACGTAAAAGCAATTGCGTTCCCGGGCTATACTTTCAATCCTGCTTAAAAGTTGAGTACCAATTCCATGTCCCCGGTATCCTAGAGCCACGATTACATTTTCCAGCACCATAAATGGTCTACAACTGCCAACAATATCTCGACAGACAATTCCCATCAAAGAACCCAACAGTCTTCCATGATTATTTATAGCGCCAATCAAGTAATAATCTTTATTCGCAGCGATCCAACCAATATTTCCCTTCATCTTATCAAGTTCCGTCACGACGCCGCAAAGCTGTTGATAAAGTTCTGCCAATTTCTCCCCATCATCCGGGGTCAAAATTTTGATATTTACCATCGCCGAGCCCTATAATGCTATATAAAAGCTATAACCATGTTTCTGAAACCCCAACGATTCATAGAATTCATGAGCTTCTTCCCGCTTAAGATTACTGGAAAGGGCGGCCTTATAGCATCCCTTCTCTTTGCATATTTTCATTGCATATTGCATCATCGCTCTACCCACTCCTTTTCTTTGATACTCCTTCGCCACCACCACATCTTCAATAATGGCGGAAGGGCTTCCCTGATGAGCCAGATTATCCATAATCAATAATTCAAATGTGCCGACAATCTCCTCATCCAAAACTGCCACATAGACCTTATAAAACGGATAGCTCCGGGTACGCTCGAAAATAGTTTGGGCTTCATTCAATAACAAGACTTGGCAGTTATCCATGCTTGGTTGAGAATACAATGAGAGAATCGCTGCCAAATCATTTTTATCCGCTTCCCGAACCATTACATTCATGGTGTTCATCCATCCCCTTCCATGATATATCCGCTGGGTCATTCCTACTGTATTCAAGGCGGCAAAACTCATGAACTTCCGCCCTTCCCTGGTCGAGTCCTTTATTCAAAACTGCCAGTATAATGATATCAACAATAAAAAAGATCAACACTACAAACATCCGATCGCCCCTATTCATATTAGGAAGCCGGATAGAGATTTAACTCCCGAACCCCCTCCCCAATAATTTTAAAGCCTTTTTCCATTTCACCCGGCTCCACCTGGGAGATACTCAGACGGAAGGTATTGAATCCGGAGCCGTCACTATAAAAAATCTCGCCCGGTGTAAATAAAACACCCCGCTCGTAGCAGTAAGTTAAAAGTTGCTTGGCAGAGACGCCATCTAATTCAATAAACAAATGCAAGCCCCCGTCACCCCAAATCCGCCGACAGGGTATATATTCCTTAGCCAATTGAATGGCTTGTTCATACTTTTCTTTATAGAGTTTTTTGGCCCGTTTTAAATACTGCTGAAACTTGCCGTTTTGCAGATATTCATAAAATACCGCCTGATCCAGGGGTGATGTATAAATATTGCGGTGAAGTTTAATGCTTTCCAGACAGGCAATAAATTTGGCATCTCCAATAACCCAGCCGATCCGGATGGCTGGAAAAAGGATTTTGGCGAAACTGCCCAAATAAACAACATGATTTGCCTTGCCCGCCAATGCCAACAACGGACTGAGGTGCGATCCGGAATAACGGAGCTCTTCATTAAACCCTTCCTCCACCAAAGGAAGCTGATACTTTTCAAACAGCTCCAATACCCGTAAGCGCTTTTCTGAAGTCATCACCAGACCGGTCGGATTATGATAGGAAGGCATGATAAAACCCAGTCTGGCAGTACCCGGCATTAAAGCTGCTTCCAATTCCTGCAGATCGATCCCATCCTCATTCAAACGAATTCCTACGATATCCAGGCCTGCTAATTTCATTGCATTTAACGCCAAATTATGAGTAGGATTTTCACAAACAATTTTTTGGCCCGGCTTGGTCAGTGCTGCCAGAATTAAGGTAAAACCTTCCATAAATCCGGTCGTGATCAAAATATCCTTGCCGTCAAAATCTACTCCTTTGCCTTCCAGGTAACGCTTGAGCCAGGTGATTAGTGGGCGGTAGCCCTTGGTTTCTCCATAATTCAACAACTTTTCGCCCTCGAGGGCAATTCGGTTCAAGAAGGCCCGTTTCAATTCCTCAACCTCAAAAATACTTTCATCAGGAGCTAAACTGTTAAAAGAAATCATACCTGCCTGTCGTGGAAATTTTCTGGCAGTCCGGACCATATCTAAAGCGGATTTACCATACTCATTGATCCAATCCAACCATTCCAAACCTGGCTTTTCTGTTCTTTTTTCCAGATTTGCATTAACAAATGCCCCCTGTCCCCGGATATTTCGAATCAATTCCAAATTATGCAGTTCTTCATAGGCTAAAATGACTGTGTTACGGCTGACTTTCAATATCTGGGCCAGTTCCCTGGTGGATGGCAGCCTGACCCCTGCAGGCAATAAACCGTTTTTAATAAGTTCGGCAATGTAGGCCTCGATTTGTTGATAAGCCGGCGTATCGTCAATAATTTTCAGATTATCCCACATCATTGCTATCACCCTCACCTTAACCCGCACTTCATTTTGACATAAAAACAAAAACCTTGGAAGAACCACAGTCTTCTTTTTTTTACAATCCGGTGGTCGCTCGACAGGAAAACACGGAAAAATTGCTGCCTAGAGAATAGTTGATGCCCAATTTCTACCCCAAAGAACAATTTTGAGCAATAAAAAAGAGTTGGTTATCCACCAACCCTGAATTTTTGTACGATAAAAAATTCAACGGCGGCAAGATAGCTCTCCATCAGAAACCCTTTTAATAGTTCCCGGATGACAGTACCGAAGCTATTAACCGCAGTACCAGCCGGAAGCTTGGGCTGCTTCCGACTTCGGCAAAACACCCTTTTATTCCGCTTCTACGGCCTGCCGGCCTCCCCGGAAATACTCTTGTGTTTTGCGCCTCTACTCTACCACTAACTTTATTTATGTTAAATTATATTAGTTTTACTATAATAAACTGATGTTGTCAATATAATTTTAATCCGGCTTTAAATTTCTTCTGTCGCCGGTATATCTACCCGCTCTAGCCGACGAAACTTTTCCGGCTGCCACTTACACAGAAACTTTAGTTGGGAACAGGAGAAAAGCGCCAATGCAAGCCAAATCGCACTAAAACCGACAAATTGCACGGATGTAAATGGCTCCTGATATAAGAACACTCCCAATATCAAGGTCATCGTAGGTGTCAGATATTGGGTAAATCCCACTACCGAAAGCGGCACCAGTTGCGTTGCCCGGGCGAACCAAACCATTGGTACCGCAGTCACCACACCGGCTCCAACAAGTAACAATGTCACCCAGAGCGGAGAATTACCAAAAGCTGCAAGTCCCCTTCGTTGTAGCCAAAACAGATAACCCAAAGCCACCGGAGTCATGATCGTCGTTTCAATCGCCAGCCCAGTCATGGCGCCGATATTAGCCATCTTTTTGAATAATCCGTAAAGGCCGAAGGTCAAAGCCAACGATAAAGCGATCCAAGGAATTTTACCATACACAATCGTAAAAAAGAGCACGCCTGTTACGGCGATCAATAAGGCCACCAATTGCCAAAAATTCAACCGTTCGCGTAATATCAGCATACCAAGGCAGACACTGAGCAAGGGATTGATATAATATCCTAAACTTGCGTCCAAGATGTGGTTACTATTCACTGCCCAGATATAGACTCCCCAGTTGGCACAGACCAAAACCGAACATAAAGCGGCAAGTAACAATTTTTTGGGTTGTAGAACAAGGGACTTCAACTCGCTCCATCGGCGGGAGATGGTTAGTATTAACACTACAAAGACTAGTGACCAAATAAACCGGTGTGCTAAAATCTCCAAAGGAGTCACCTGTTTTAGCATTTTCCAGTATATCGGCAAAATACCCCATGCCAAAAATGCTCCTACAGCGTACCAGACCCCTACGACTGCGGTCGTTTCGACTGTGGCTGTGGTTATATTACGGGTGGATTGGGATTGCAAATTCATTGAAATGCCTCTTAGAAATTTTAATAATCACTCAAAAAAGACTTCAGGATAACCTCACCATTATCCTCCAAGATTACCACCGGACATCAAAATTTAACAATTGATGGAGTTACTGATAATCATGAATTCAATGATTAACTCCAAGGTTAATTTTATTAAGTCAATTGCCAAGATTGTTTTTTGGATTAGATTTGTTATACTGAAATAAGATTATTCAAATAAACGAACGAAGGAGCATTCCTATGACAAGAAAATCTTATAGTGCCCCAGGCGCCACCTCAATCGGACCTTATTCCCATGCGGTTGAATCTGCCGAGCTTCTGTACCTCTCCGGCCAAACCCCCATTGACTCTAAAACCGGAAAATTGGTTGAAGGAAATGTTGCGGCCCAGACCGAACAATGCTTCCATAACTTGTTCAGCGTATTGGCTGCAGCCGGATTGACACCGGATCATGTAGTGAAAGTGAATGTTTTCCTGACCGATATGAACGATTTTGTCGCCATGAATGAAGTTTATGCCAAAAGGTTCAGTTCGCCCTATCCGGCCCGCACCACCATTGGTGTTGCTGATTTACCGCTCCATGCAAAGATTGAAATTGAAATGATTGCTCGCAAAGGCTAATCATCGATGAGGCGATGGCTCTCGGTAAGGTCAAGAACTGTGTTGTTGAATATATTTGGCGATGATCTTATCGTACGTATTGGGACTGAAGCGCGCTAAGAAATCCATCTTGCGGGCATCTTTCCCGATCAATACCCGGGGAGATTTGTTTTTGATCCCCCGGATAATCAGCTGAGCCGCTTCCTCCGGAGACGTTTTAAGCGACTCCTCAAATCTCCGTAAACTTTTTTTATAAACTTCCGGGGCTATTTTATAATCGCTGCGGGAATTTTTAGCGATATTGGTTCTAACACCACCGGGAAATACCACAGTAACGGCGATCGGAGTGCCGTATAATTCCTGACGTAAGCTTTCGCTAAATCCCCGAACTGCAAATTTACTGGCGCAATATGCCGCCTGCCCTGGAATTCCCAGTAAGCCGTATACACTTGATATATTGACGATACCGGCCTCCGGCCGTTTCGTTAGATACGGTAAAAAAGACTTCGTACAATAAATGACTCCCCATAAATTAATGTTGATGGTCCATTCAATCGTCTGATAACTTAATTCGGGGATCCTGCCCGATGACGAGACCCCGGCATTATTGATCAGGAGATCGATTCTGCCAAAATCATCAGCCACCTTCCCGGCAAATTCATCGACTTGATCCCGGTTGGATACATCCATCGTATAAATCCGGTGGCCTGGCGTTCCATTTTCATTGTTCAAACCCAGTTTGGTCTCTTCCAAACCTGTCCGGTCGATATCAGCCAGTGCCAGGACTACTCTTTCCATACTCAACTGATAGGCCAGAGCCCGGCCAATACCAGACCCGGCCCCGGTAATGACTGCGACTTTTCCCTGCAAATCTTTCATATCCACCCCTCCGATTTAATAAACATCGCTCATTGATTGTGATTATTTTTATACCGATCGGTATAGCGCCATGTAATGTAACAAACGCTACAAATAAATGCCATACATGAACTGACGCACAATTTGACTGATTAACTCTGCTTCCAATTTAATGTAGCCGTTTAAAGCAAAACCAATATAGGTATTAATGTTGCCGATAAAGGCAGCGGCCAGTTGCAAGTGGCGTCCTTCCAGATTACTGTGGTGTCTAGCGGCACGGATAAATAGTTCTTCGATCATCTGTAATTGGTCCTCATTCAAAGAACGTACCATCCGATTGGCTTCACTTTCAGGGGGTGCAAAATACATCGCCAGCTGCATCCGGTAAAATATACCATTGGTATTGGCAAACTGAAAGTATGCCTTTCCCAGCCTGGCCAATGCCAGAGAGAGATCTCCTTGGTAAGATGCAGCCTCACTGAGTACATTCGACAAACGGGTGCCGTACTCGGTTAAAATAGCCTTCAAAAGGCCGTTTTTACTATCAAAGTAATGGTAAAGAGTAGGTTTGGTAACGCCTGCCCTGGTTGCAATCTCCTGCACTCCAACTCCATCATATCCTCGGGCTGCAAATAATTCCAATGCCACTAAAAGAATCGCCGCACGATTATCCATCAATATTCCAACCCCAAAATATGATATACCGATCGGTAACTATTATTATTTTCAAGCGCCGATTTTATACATTGATTGATTAAAATTTAAGCTCTGTTTTCATTAATGTAATATTACCACCGGCCTTTTTCCAACCGGTCTTTTGCATTAAAAAAGGCCCCCACTCTTTGTGGAGGTCCTCTTTAGCTACAATTAAACCTAAATACCCATTTTCTCAACCGCCAAGATTCACACCCACCAACCGTCCAATCCCAAAAGTAACCACTGCGGTCGCGAGTCCGAATAAGACTTGGCGGAGTCCGGATACAATTGGATTTTTACCGGTGATCAACGTAATAACGGCTCCGATGATGAACAACCCTATCCCGCTGCAAATACTACTGGCAATAATGCCACTTACGCCGGTAAAAAACAGGTAAGGAAAAACCGGGATGAATGCGCCGACCGCAAATAAAAGGAATGAAGTAACCGCCGCCACCCATGGGGAACCCCCCAGTTGATCGGGATCGATTCCCAGTTCTTCCCGGGCTAATGTATTCAAAGCTGTAGCCCGATCAGAAATTAACCGCTCCGCTAAGTTCCTGGCTGCGAGCGGATCAATTCCTTTCGCCTGGTATATCAAGGTCAATTCTTCTTGTTCCTCTTGCGGGGTTTCCCGCAGTTCCTGCTCTTCGATCTCCAACTGGTGTTGATAGAGTTCCCGTGAGCTTTGGACCGAAAGCCATTCTCCCAAAGCCATGGAGAGCGCTCCGGCAAGTAAACCCGACAAACCGGTAATCAGGATATTGCGGGAATTGACTCCCGCTCCCGCCACCCCCATCACCAAACTGAACACCGAAACCAACCCATCGTTGGCCCCGAGTACCGCAGCGCGTAGCTCGTTCCCGCCCGTGGCAGGATGCCTGCCTTCAAAATGCGCCAAATCACTTCCCGATAACCCCTGACTGGTCTTTGTCAACATTTGAAAAATTCGGGCATGAGAACGTTCATCCGCCGGCATATTTGCGGATTCGGCATCGGTTTGGCCCCGGTATTCAGAAGCGGCATTTTTCTCCAACGAAGCAATCGATGGCATTACAAAAGCGGGACCCATTTTAGCAGCCAACCAACCATAACTCCGGGTTCGCCAATCGGGTTTAACTGCAGGAACCCTAGCCCCTATCTCCCGGAGTTTATTCGCCCAAAACCCGGCATGCTTTTCCTCGGTAACAATAAGCTTTTGATATACCGCTGCAAGGTCAGGGTGGGGTTCGGCTGCCGCCAAATACTGATAAAGCCGAATCGCCTGCTGTTCCGCTTTAAAGTTTCTTTGATAGCGTTTGATCTCTTTCGATAATCCCATTGAACCTCCCCTCACAACCCATCTCGAGATAATTTAATAATTATATCGCTGCAAAATTTTCCTATAGATTACAACTCGTAATAAAGTCAGCCAATTGTTGTTGGGTTATGCCTACACCCAAAAACCCGTCCAAACGATTGACAATGACGCCATTCGTAAAGAAAATCACGCTAGGAACCACATTAATATCATATTGATCGGCCATAATCTCCTGATTGTCTTCAAACATGATAAAACGTTGATCATCCCCAGCCAACTTCTGAAAAATCGGGAGAAACCGAATGCAAAATGGGCACCACGAAGCATATACAAGGGCTACTACTATATCATTTGATTGCAGGAACTTTTCAAAGTCTGGCTTATTTTGAACCTGAATAGTATGGGTACCGATGCTCATGAATTTTCCTTCCTATTTCTGCCAAAATTAAAATCACGGAAACACTGTCGCCGTTAATCAGTAATAATTTAACCATTCTTTAATTTTATTGATTTTCCTGCTTAGGAAGATCTTTATATCCATTCAGATTGCTTAAACTTTGCTTCCGCTATTGCACAATTCCTGCATTTTCATATATAATAATAGTTTGTTGACAATGATTGGAGGACTTCGATGCCTGATATCAAGGAGCACTTTAAAAACGAAATCGAACGGCGACGTACCTTTGCGATTATCTCTCACCCCGACGCCGGAAAAACCACCTTAACCGAGAAGTTGTTATTGTACGGCGGCGCCATTCATCTGGCAGGATCGGTCAAAGCAAGAAAAACACAACGTCATGCCGTTTCCGACTGGATGGAGATTGAAAAACAAAGAGGGATATCGGTAACCTCCAGTGCGTTGCAGTTTGAATATAACGGTTATAAAATCAATATTCTGGATACACCCGGGCATCAAGACTTTAGTGAAGATACTTATCGTACTTTAATGGCGGCCGATAGCGCAGTAATGTTGATTGACGTCGCCAAAGGAGTAGAGACGCAGACGATTAAACTGTTTAAAGTCTGTAAACAGCGGGGTATTCCGGTCTTCACCTTTATTAATAAGCTTGACCGCCATGGCAAAAATCCCTTTGAGTTGATGGCGGAAATCGAGAAAGTGTTAGGGATCGTCTCCTACCCCATGAATTGGCCAATCGGAGTGAATGGGGAATACCGGGGCGTCTATAACAGACGGCGTGCTCAAATCGAGTTATTTGACAGCAGCGGCTCTCACGGCCAGTGGGCGCTTCAATCCACTATCGGCAATGCTAACGACCCGGCTTTTACTGAAATTTTGGGTGCTACCGTCCATGAAGCGCTTTCAAACGATATAGAGCTCTTGGATACCGCCGGTGAAGCCTTTGATATCTCGCGAATATTGCGCGGCGATTTAACACCAATGTTTTTCGGCAGTGCGATGACGAATTTCGGGGTGCGACCGTTCCTGGAGGAGTTTCTGCAACTTGCTCCGCCGCCGCTTGCCCGCCTGACCTCAGAAGGTGAGGTAGCTCCCGATTCCGAAGATTTTACGGCGTTTGTCTTTAAGATTCAAGCCAATATGAATCCAGCCCACCGTGACCGCCTAGCTTTTATACGGATCTGTTCCGGGATGTTCTCGCGCGGGATGACCGTTCACCATGTCCAAACCGGTAAACCGGTTAAACTCGCCCAACCCCAACAATTCATGGCCCAGGAGCGGGAGATCGTGGATGAAGCCTATCCCGGTGACATCATCGGCCTATTTGATCCCGGTATTTTTGCCATCGGGGATACCCTCTGTGCTGAACATCATAAATTAAAATTTGAGGATTTTCCGGTCTTTCCCCCGGAACAATTTGCCCGGGTACAACCGACCGATACCATGAAACGCAAACAATTTATCAAGGGTATCACCCAATTATCCCAGGAAGGCGCAGTTCAGCTATTCCGGCAACCGGACAGCGGCTTTGAGTCTTTTGTAGTCGGGGTCGTCGGCAGTCTGCAATTCGATGTGCTGCGCTACCGCTTACAGAATGAATACGGGGCCGAGATTCAATTGCAGCATCTCAATTATGTAATGGCCCGCTGGTTGGTTGGCGAAGGTATTACCGCCAAATCCAAGATCGACGTCCAAGGCGACTTACTGCTGGAGGATGTCCATGAACGCCCGGTCGCACTATTCCG
>WSSedL1CaDRAFT_10000257_pt1 | contig 37233 bp, 26 predicted proteins | sample WetSurSL1Cattail_FD_9464 | JGI IMG/M metagenome (IMG submission 9464)
TAGAATAGTTATAAAAAAAATCAAACTCATTTTGTCGAGAATTTGGTAATGTCCTTTTCAATAAATTCATCGATTCAGTGTATCCATTTTCTACAATCGATTTAAGAAGCGACGGTTCAATTTTTGATATACTACTTGTCCAAAAGCTATGAAAGCTATGAAAAAACATAGTATTAAAAGTTTAATTTTAAGCATCATATTATTCATAAATTGATATTGAAAAAAAAATAATTCTTAATTTTCTGTGCTCCTTTTAAATATATTCATAAACAATACTACAATAAAATATTTGTCTTTTACCTAGTAGTATTGTTAAATCTTCCTTTTATACTTATCCCTAACAATAATTCGGTTTAATAATTGTCAAGGATTTTTAAGAGTTTTTAAACATATTTCATTTTTATAAACTCATATAATTAGGTTATACCAAAAAGCTTTATTGCCAGGAAAATGTTGTTATAATCACCAGAAATAAACGGCACTCGTTTAAAACAGTCCTAGCCCGGGAGTACCTCCCAGAAATATTACATAAAATTAACTACTTATTATAAACTCCTTTATATTTTTCAATTTTAGAATCAATCAAGTTGGTTAACTTACTTTGAGTATATCTGTTAATCATAGTTTCTAAATCTTTTAGAGTCGTTAAAGAAAGATTTACTGAATAATTATCAGTGTCGGATAATGGTAATTTATCCTTTTCGTGCCTTTCCAATTCTTTGCAACAATTATTATATAAATTAGTAGATAATTCATTGGCTTTATTATTGTCCTTTAACTGATAATAACTTTCTATTAATGAGATAGACCAGTAATTAAGTGGAAATAATTGAACAGGAAAACTTTTGAAACAAAGGGATAAGATTTCACGGGCATTATCCAGCTTATTCTCTCTAATTAAAGCTGATGCCAATTTTGAATATTGGTACCTGTAGTTCGATACTATTTTTTGGTGTGCTTCTGATATAAAAATATGAGTCTTATCCCAGTTAACATTACAAAATTTATTTCTTATATGGTCATATAAAATCTTTGTGTTTACGCGGCCATATTCGTTTTTCCGATATGAATCATATTTAACCGGAACAATCTTATAAGTTAAGCCTTCGGCTTGAAAATACTTCTCTAAATTTAAAAAGTATTCATCCGAAACCGAAACAGCAAAATAAATTGGCCGCTTAAAATCAGTACTGGCAAGAATATCCATTATTGCCAGTTCATTCTGAAATATAGCATTAAAACCATTTATATGCCAATCCATTTCTGTTACAATTTTATCCGTATCATCTAAAGCAACAATTTTATTTTTAATTGCATTTTCCTTATTTACATTTAATTTAAAATGTGTGGAGGGTATGTAGGTAAAATATTCATTTTCATATTTATATTTTGTAGAAGTATCAGAGGAACAAATAAAATTGAACAAATTCTTTAATTCCATTGCTTGTTCGTCCTTTTGTTTTTTAATTATATAAGCATAGGTTAACAAACCATTGATATATAATTCCTTTGTATTACATACGGTTATAGGAGAACTTGAACCTATTCCAAAAAATAAATGATTGATATATTGCGGCGATCCCAATAAACTGACATTTGCAACAAGTACATCCTTTCGAAACCCTTCCCTTTCCTGAACATAAAGTAGCGGATAAGTGTCATTGTCGCCATTGGTAAAAATTATTGCATTAGAATCGCATGAAGCCAAATAGTTTTTAGCAAAGCATCTATAAAAAGGGTCGTATAATTCCTGCTTTAATTCTTTTTGAGCCTCCACTTCATTTTGGTAAAACCGAAGTGTAAGGAAACAATTCATAACTTCATTTGAGTAAACAGTATAGGCATCACCCACAAAATTTTCAAATTTGGGATTCAATTTCCATAATCTCTTATAAGTTTCAATAGCTAAATGTTCGTATTTCCGGTAATTTTGAAGTTGCTCATCAGTAAGAGAATTAAGCCTCCGGAGTTTCTTATAGGTAATATTCACATTTGTAAAACCCAAATAACGATTCAATAAATTTCTGGAATATTCGCTATATGCATTGGCTAATGCATTTAAAACAGAATCGGATAAATTTTCCTTTTGTCCATATTCATGGATAACATCAGCATCCCATCCATTATAGCCAAAAAAAGGAGAAATTGAATTAAAATAATTATTACTCCAATTATTATATTCTAATGGAATTGTAACTGGTTCAGAAGATGCCTGATTTTTAAAAGAGAAATATTTATATGAATTAGTTGCTCTTTCCCAAAATAAATTATCCTTCAATACAGAATCCTTTATAAAGTCAATAAGCAGAAGATGCCAACCGTCAGGTTTTTTGGCAAAAGTATATTTCTTATCTGATTCAGTTTCAGGTATCGAATAGTGCTTAAAAAATTCAGTTGCCATTCCATTAAACGAAGGATAGACAGGAAGTTTTACGGGCTGAATTACTTTATTTTGCGAAAAAACATAACTGTTTATAAACAGAACTAAATACAATAATCTCTTCATAGGTGAATATTGTTGGTTTAAATCAAATTTATCAAAAATTATCAATTAAACTAACTACGCACTTTTACAGGATTTATTTTCTGTGGTTCTTTTATAGGTTCGGCTTTCTTTAATCCGTTGGTTTTAAGGTTTACTTTACGGTTTACAGCATTGTTGTAATTTTGCTTGGATATCAGATTTTTAACGGTTTCTCCGTCCGATTTATAATATACTTCATAAAGCGGTGCCTTTTTAAAATTGAAGTTATACCGCTGTGAACCACTCATAATAACAACCTCATCGGATTTTACCCAGTTATTTTGTTGACGGAGATCCACAAACTTAAACCCTAAATCAGTAATACTGTCCACGATCTCTTTCAAATAAGTAAGATTGAGGAATGGATGAAAGAAAAATGATGCATATCCATCGCGGATATTACTAATAGATTTTGCATTTGAAATCATCTGGCGCACAAAAATCTCAGTACTGTCCTGTGAACTAAGAAGCGGTATATATCCCAGATTCTCAGGATTAATTTTTTGTCCATAAATATCCTTGTTAATGATATAGGGAAAAAACTGTCCGTACCGGTAATCGTCGTTCAACATCCTGCGCTCAATAGAAGTGCTGAAATACCTTGAAACAACTTTGTAATCTGATGTAGAAGCCATATAATGCGGGGTTTCCCACATTAAAGGATATATCCCGTTTTTAACACATTCGTGAATACCGGCTTCAATTTTGCCGGCTATTATTTCGGGCGAATCATCGGCAATGGGTTTTTTGGTATCGCCATCCCAAAATTCAAAATCTATTCCGGTGATGCCTTTATACTGGTGTGTTACTCCGTGTAAAACAATTGTTGCCCCATGAGAAACGCAATATTTTAAAGCTTCAACCAAATCGGGACATTCGGATAAGCTTAGCCTTTTATTTTGCGTAGGATCCACATAGAACGGAACTACCCCGATAAGAAAAGGGATTTGTCTGGAATACAGGATATCTGCAATTTCGCGAATTACCTTTGGATCCCTGATAAGCGTTACATCTTCGATCCGAACTATGGCTACATGATTTTCGGGATGATTTTCACCCATAATGGTATGCAATAAATCGGCAAATACCAAGTAACGATCCGTTATTGAAGCGTTCAGAAATGGAACATCGGCTACATAATAAAAATTACCTGACTTAACGGCATAAGGTATTTCCTTCTTCAATTTATCTGAGTAAGCCGAAGCCATGACAGACACTAACCGGGAATTTGAAATTTTGATTTGAAACAACCCATCATTACCGCGAGTAAAAACCTTGTTCCCGTATTTCACAACATTAAAAGTACCGGTAGAATCGAGGCCAGTAACAGAGAACCCATATTTTAAAGAATTAAACCTTTTACCTAACGATTTCAGACCGGAATTAATCCATACCACTTTTTTGGGAAAAGCCAGAATATCACTTATAAAAATCTGCGGAATCTTTAACCCCGGCTTATAACCAATATAAAAAACAATATCGTATTTGTAAACCTCATGAGGCGTATAATGACTAAGACTGCGTATTACAACATTAGTTTTAAAATGACCTAAAAGGTTGTATAATTCACGAGCTTCGATAGTTGAAATTTTATTAATATTTTCGGCACTATCCGTAACTATTAAAACACGTTTAAGAGTTTCCTTTGAGCCGTTATCATTTACTTTCCCGCTAACATTTAATCCAAACAAAACCCAAATAAAACAAAACCCAACAATATATTTTCTCATCTTTTACTACACTAGAATACAATGCAAAGCTAACAACTAAAGGTGAATATTTGTTTCAATTGAAATTTATTTAGAACATAAAAAAAGTTAAAATCAACATCTGGTTACATAAAATTTTTATCTATAAACTCCTGAAATTTTGATTTGTATTGAACTCCAACAGGAATGGTAAACCCATTATCATAAACGATTTCATTCCGCTCTATGGCTTCGATTTTTTCCAGATTAACAATAAAAGACTTGTGAACTCTCATAAACATATTTTCCGGCAATTGCACTTCGAGCGATTTTAAACTCAAAAGCGACATTACCGGCTTTTTGTTGGCAAGATGTATCTGAACATATTCGCTCATTCCCTGGATATACAAAATATCCTTAAAATTTATACGCAATAATTTATACTCCGATTTTATAAAAAGATAATCTCTGTTAGTTTTTATCTGGGTTTGAATATTGCTTTGTAAAAGTATCCTTTCTCTGGCTTTAGCTACAGCACGCTGAAATTCATTAAAATCAACCGGTTTAAGAAGGTAATCAACAGCATCAACCTTAAAACCATCGATGGCATATTCGCTATAAGCAGTGGTAAAAATTATAAGCGGTTTATTTTCTAATTTAGATACGAGCTCTAATCCGGTCAGGTCGGGCATTTGAATATCTACAAAAATAAGATCAACAGTATTTGAATTTAAATAATTGAAAGCTTTAACGGGATTGGTGAATTTATCCAGAAGCAATAAATCGGAAAGCTGCTGAATATAACCGGTAATAATATCGAGCGCCAAAGGTTCATCGTCTATAGCAATACATCGTATCTGGTTCATAAAAGTGGTATTACAAGTGTTACGATAAATGTGTCATTCAGAGACTGCGTTGACAACGCAAAATTTTTACCATAAAGAATTTTTAACCGGTTTTCGGTATTTATTAAGCCTATACCACCGGTTTGCTTTGCATTAGTATCAGAAGAATGATACGTATTGGAACATCGGAATAAAAGTTTATTATCATTAATTTCGAAAAGAACCTCAATTAAACTATTATTTTCATAGCTGGCCCCATATTTAAAAGCATTCTCAATATACGAAATAAAAAGCAGGGGAGGAACTGAAATATCGGGGTAATTTTCGGGTATAAACAATTTAATTTGAACCTCATCAGTAAACCTCAGCTTCATTAAATCAATATAACTGATTATAAATTCAAACTCCTTGGTGAGTTTAACTTTGCCGGTGGAATTTTCATAAAGCATGTAACGCATTAATCGCGAAAGCTTCATTACCGACTCTTTGGCCTTTTCAGAATTGCGATCGATTAAAGCATAAATGTTATTAAGAGTATTCATAAAAAAATGCGGACTAACCTGGTTCTTTAAGAATTCTAACTGTATTTCGGCATTTTTTCTTTCGAGAATAAATCGCTTTTCTTCATCCTCAAACCATTTTTTGGAGAATGACATACCTGTATCCACAATAGCAATTAAGAGAGAATACATTAATAAATTGGCATAAGGAGGAACGGGTGCCGGTCTTTTTAAATCAAAATTCTGATTTGTTAAAGGGCGTTTTAAAACATTATCATAAAAATAATAGGATGTGGCAAAAACAAAAATAAGTCCAATAATACAGCAGAAATACGAAATATATTTCTTCCTCAGTAAAATTCTTGGAACCAGTAAATAATGGTTAATAAAAAACAGAGGAACCAGAAGTATATCATCTTTCCAGATTTTAATTACATGATGCCAGCTGATATGGCCGTCTATTTTAGTAAATAAAACAGGAAGGAGAAAAAGCACCAAAAAAATAAATCCGGTAACTAATAATCCGATATTTTTAAATATAAAACGCCTGGCTCCCATTTCTAATTATTCAATGATTAACTTTTTAGTAATTACCTGTGTATTATTGATATTGACTGAAACCATATAAATTCCGGAATTTAGCCAACCTAATGAAATTTTATCATAAGTGGAATAATTATCCAAATTAGCATGAGAGACCAAAATCCCATCCAAATTATAAACACGGACATCGACATTTTGATCCGAACAGTTGCCAATTTTAAGAAAAGCACTACCCTTCGCAGGATTTGGAAAAACTGAAACTTCCCGGTCTACCTGAATAGTTTTGCACACGGAAGTAGTAGAACTGCTGAGTGTATAAGAAAATGCTATTTCGCGATTTTTATGAGCACCACTGACGGTATCAGCAGGAAGATAAGCACGCACAAAATCGACTTTCACATTTTCAGGGGAAACGGTAACCCGCACATGACCGGTGCCAACAATGGTATCAGAAACATAAGCATCTGCGTTGGCCAGCGTACCAATTTCATAGGTAGAATCGCTGGGCATAGGCACTTCCTGGTAAACAACGCCGTCCATAACTTCATGAGCAAAAAGATGATCATGTCCCTGAAAAAAGATATTCACGCCGTTATCTACAAACAATTGATGTATGGGTTTTTCCATGTTTGGTCGTTTACTGGAAAATCCCCACGTTGTTCCATTTGCTTCATAACCTCCCCATTCAAATAATTTAGCCTGCTCAATTCCTCCCCTGCCCTCTCCGGATACATGATGGGCAAAAACAAATTTATACTTAGAAGTATTGTTCTCAAGGGTTGATTTTAACCAATTATATTGAACCTGACCTAACGTCCAGTTCCAATTTTTAGGTTTTGCTGAAGTGTCGCAGTCATACCGATACACATCCATAACAACAAATAAGGCATCGCCCCAGGTAAATGAATAGTAATTTTCAGGCATTCCCATACCATAATCTTCAACGTCCGAATTACCTGAATAAAAACTATCAGGATATGGATTTGAATAATAAAATTTTCTCCAGAGAGTTGCGTAAACTGCCATATTATAAGGAGGTGTGAGATGCAAATAGTAATCCTTTTCACCTTCGTGATTTCCCAAACAAATTAAGAATGGGATTGAATGGCAAATTTGCCCAAGATATTGTCTGTAATCTTTGTGTAGATCATCAAGATTAGCAGAAGTAATAGTATACGGATAATGATCGTCCCCAAAAATATCTCCTAAAGTAAACATAAAATCAGGATTGTCCTTTGCCTGGTTAGCCAGACAAATTTGATAAATACTTCTAACACCCTTTTTATCATACAAATGCTCATCGGCTTCAATATTAAAAGTAAACGTACTTCCGGTAACACGCTGTGTTTGAAATGTATGTTCGGCAGAAGTCAAAAATGCTGTGGTAGCACCCTTTGTACGGTAACAGGTACGATAATAATATTTTGTATTTGCCGTTAACCCGTCAAATTTAAAAACAACCGGGGTATCCTTAGCGGCTATATAAACAGAGGATGTATTGCTATAATTACAAGACACAGTGCCAAATTCCCAATATACTTCCTGATATTGATCGAATAAAACACTTATCGACATAGAAGTATTTTCCGGTCTACCAAGTATTTCACTCATTTCGAGTGAATAGCCCAAATTATGAATTATAAAAAAAGCTCCAAAAAACAATACCAACCTTTTCATTTTCAAATAATTTAAAGTAAAACCGATTCTTTCAAATATTTTTAACTACTTTATACGTTTTATTAATTTCACTATTCCGGATATTAATCAGGTATAATCCCTTAATTAAAGATTCAGGTAAAATATATTCTGAGGTACCTCTTGGAATAACAGCAGTACTGAGTACGGCAACCTTTTGGCCATTTATCGAATAGAGTTCAATAGGGGCATTAATCTCGCTATTGGCTTCAACGAAAAAGGTATTCCCGGATTGATAACATTTTATTGGGTTCCCCTTTTCGACAGTTCCAACTTTGGTGGTTATATTATTGGCCTTAACATAATAAGTATTGCGGATATTTCCGTTAACCTGACCCAAAGAAGTATTATTGACATGATAACCGCCGATATAATCAATCTTAGCGCTGTCTCCCAATATGGTAACATTAAGGTGACCCGAATTGGGTAAAATGGTACCGGTTACATATCCGTAACTTGCAGCACTGTTGGCAGTGGTGTACCCCGGGAAAGAAGGTTGCGGAACTTCCTGATAAATTAATCCATCCTTTTCCTGCTGAGCATAAAAATGATCGTGACCATGGAAATAAATCTGAACCCCATTATCGATCATAATCTGGTGCAATGGTTTGCCCCAACCCGATCTTTTATCATCAAAGCCATAAGTTCCATCAGCATTATAACCACCATTTTCGAAATAAGGAGCATACTCTACTCCGCCTCTTCCCAGATTATCGCCTCCAATTAACTGGTGGGCAAAAACGAACTTATACCTAGCCGAACTTGATTCCAGAGTACTTCTAAACCAATCGTATTGGGTTTTTCCAAGAGTAAAACACCAGGGATCGTTGGTCTTGTCTTCTGTGTATCCATAAGGGTCAATTACAACAAACAAGGCATCGCCCCAAGTCCAGGAATAATAATTTTCGCGAAGACCAACATATAATTCCGAGGATTCGCTTCCGGTATAAAAACCATCAGGTTCCGGAGTAGGATAATTTCTTTTGCGAATGCGCGTAGCAGTATTAAAAGGGTCATTGGCGGTATTGGTACTTAACCATCTAAGTTCTGTATCGTGATTTCCCTGAGCAATAAACAAAGGAACTGATTTACACACATTATCCCAAAAATTACGATATAATAAGCTGCGGGTCTCCATATAAAAACTATCCATTATAGGATATTTCTCAACCATAAAATTATCACCCAGATCAATTAAAAAATCGGGATTAAGGTTGTATGCATTCTGCAAAGTATTACGAAAAGTCATATAATTCGAACCTTCGTCGAGATGTGGATCTGCTTCCACAGCAAAAGAGAAAACAGAACCCGATGCCCGTTGTGTAAAGAAATGGCCCGAAATCCCGGATTTATAAGCAGTACTGTCTGATTGTTTATAAATTAATTGATAATAATACTTTGTATTGGCCGTAAGCCCGTCCATTTTAATCAACATAGGGATTCCACCGGTATACCGTGTAACAGTAGTATTCATTGATAAGTTTGCAGAATCAGTACCATAAGCAATATAAGCATCAAGCGTTTTATCAGATATAGCATTAAATTTAACTGAGGAATTGGTAGGAACACCCAGTAAGCCAGGAGCAATAAAATCGCCATAGAAGCGGATTTCGACTTTATAAATAGACGTACCGGCAGTTATAAACAAAATATTTTGATACTTTCCGCCAAAACATAAATTCCGCACTTTGATGGTCGAAGGAAAAGATATTTGTCCTACTAATGAAGCATTTCTATCATAAATCAAAACGCCACCATTTCCGTAAGCTACATAAATATTTCCGAAAATATCGGCGGTTAAACCATCAATTTCACCGGAACCCGAAACTGTTAGAAAAACCTTTTTATCCTTGGAGTAATCCTGCACTTTATACTCATCGCGCAAATAATACGAATAGATTTTCCCGGTAGAACTTTCAGCCACATATAACGTTCTCCAATCATTCGAAAATGTCATTCCGTTAGGATGAACGAGTGTACTGTCTAAAAGTACAGCCGATGTCTGGTTATAAGGAATACAAAATAAACCTTCATAAGAAAATTCCCGAGATGAAGTATTTAATCCAAAATCGGGGTCTGTAAAATAAATGGAACCCAGGTAACTCAATTCTACATCGTTCGGACTGTTAAATTTTTTATTGTTATAACCTGAAACATAAGAACTAACAACACCTGAAGCAGATAACGAAGCGATATCGCGTGTACTTTGACGACAAATATAAAAAGCATTGGATTTTGAACATGCAATACCATTTGCGCTTCCCGAGGAACTAACCAGAGTATCCAGACCATCAGATTCGGACCATTTATAAATAATATTTGCATCACAATCGCTAAAAACAAGATATCCGTCGGGATGCCATGCCGGGCCTTCAGTAAATTGCATTCCGGTAGCAATAAGTACCGGTTGTAGATTATCAAAAATTCCGGCTTTTATAAAAGCCCTTGATGATAATAACATTAACAATATTATAAGAAGTAATTTTTTTATTTTCATCCTTCAATAATTTTTAGATTACAACAGACAACCTGAAAATATTTAATTAATCAACTGAAAACCTGTTAATTTATAAATCTAAAATTTTAATAATTTCAAGAAAGAAACTTCTTTGTTTGAAGAAACTTTTAAATAATACATTCCATTTGGTAAATATGAAAAATTATGATTTCCAGGATCGGAACCACACCAGACATTATAACCAGATGAATTTATTAATTCAAAATTTTGATTACCGGTTATTTCAGAAATATTGAAAAAATCTGAAAAAGGATTCGGATAACAATAAATTCCGTTTGAAATTTTTTCTTCGTTTAAAGAGGTGGTAACGTCAAATAAAAAATCAGTATTGGCAATTTCGGGCATCTCAATATTATCGGAATACAAATAAGCACCGCTGCAAGGATAATCGTTCAAATTCCTGATTTTTACCAGAGAATCTTTCTGAACTGAAGTAAGTGTCCAACTGACCTTCGAAAAATTTGTAGCATAGTAATAGGAAATTTCACCATCGAGCCTTCCATATTCTTCGGATAAAGCTAATACCTCAGAGGTATCAACATCCAAACTATTTATGTAATTACGTAAAAGTGCAGAAATTGCTGTCCGTTCAGTAACTATAGAATTCAGGGCTGTACGCTGAGTTTCAACCAGGCTTGTTACGAAATTTCGTTGAGTAGTAGTTAAAACAGCCAAAAATTTATCACCACCTGTTTGAGATAAACTGGTATCAATGGAATAATTTGGGTTAAGCATAGCCGGAGCATCTTTCAAATAGAAACTTCCAAAATAATTACCTTGTCGTTCGGGACAGATATAAACATCAGCTTCAACATTACCGGCATACCACGAAAAGATATCATCGGCAATAGACATTACACCCACAAACTGATTATTATTAAGAGGCCGTTTGTCTATTTGATCTTCCAGTACAGGCATATTTTTCATACCTATTACCGAAATGCTGTCAAGATAATGCCGTTGTGCTGAATTGAGCGATTTAATAATGTTTGCATATAACTGAGCTCTTTGTATCGAAATACGTCCGTCAATCCGATAGAGATAAGCCGAATAAGCTTTTACCTGTTCCAGACTTAAACCGGTACTTCCCGATGGCATAGAATTATCCCTCATCCTGAAAAAAGCATACATTAAAGGGAAACGGGCATAGCCATATTGCTGTATAATTTCTACCTGAGCTTTTGCCAGGGTGACAATCTGTTGTTTTTGATCATCCGTTAACACACTTAACAGATTGTTGGCAATAACCGAACTAAAATCTGAGTTATGCCCCATGCCTGTAATATCATTATCGCGTAGATATTGAAATCCAAAATAGTCGGCAACTTTACCCGGTGGAATAAAAGTACACGAACAAAAATCGCCACTTAGAAATCCCAAGCCGTCAAAGGCTATCTGATGCTTTTGAGCTCCATCAGATAAAGTAAAACTCATATCATAAGTTTGTGAATACAGATTGAAATTAACGGATACAATAAAAATAAATAATAACTTTTTCCTTCCGGAATCTAATAACTTTCTAAGTTTCTTTATAACCATTCCCATATACAGTCCTCCCTAATTTTATAGTTATTATACTGTTATTTACGAAAAGAGGGAACACAGGTTTATAACAATCAACGAAACGTAAAGATTTATAAGTAAACTAAAATATTTTATCAGTTAAATAAAAAACGTCAAAAAAACTACCATGCAACTATCACAATAATTACTTTTGCTCACAATAAAAAAAGATTTCCATGGAAACCAAAGATATTAAAAATATTCAGAACGATCGTTTTGCCAAGTATATAGGAATTAAGCTGGTAGATATTAAAAAAGGCTACGCGTTAGCAGAACTGCCTTTAAATGAAAATCACCTGAATGGCTTAGATCGGGTACAAGGCGGAGTTATGTTTACTTTAGCCGATTATGCCTTCGGTTCTGCTTCAAACTCCGAAGGATTTTCAACAGTGGGTATCAATGTTAACATTACTTATTTTAAAGCTCCAATTGGTAAAATTATCCGAGCCGAAGCCAGAGAAATTAATGCTCAGAAAAAAATCTGCGGATATCAGGTAGATATCATGGATGAAGATGGTTCAATAGTTGCCATATTTAATGGTTTAGGATACAGAAAACAATAATCCTTTCAAAAAAAACGAAACTGTCTTAAATTTTTCACAAAATTCGCGGACAGCTTCGTAATAATCAATTAATATAGAGAGAAATTTGGAACAAATTTAAAATATACCTTTTTTATCACCCGCGTCATCAGATTCTACCTGCCGGTTCAATTTTTTTCCTTCCTTGCCATAATTAAAGTTAAAGCCAAATCTTAAGAAAACAATATAGGAATAATCAATGTATTCATTGGTTTTAGATAGAGTGCTGCTTGTACGCGTTTCGCTTTTATTTGAAATATACCGTTGACTCCAGGGATTAAGCACAACTAAAGTAAAATTAACCTTTTTGTTTATAGCTTTATAAAAGCCGGTAACAAACTCATAATTTTGCTGGCTCGTAGTTTGATAAGACAGAACCGGGGAATTATAATAATATTCCACAAACAGGATCCATTCTTTGGGTAAAGTTATTTGCGAAGATACATTAAATCTCCACGAAGTACGGCTCTGATCAGATGTAATTCCATATTCTGGAAGGGCTTTCATGGTACGGTTAAAATAAGTATAGGAAGGACTAATATTCCACCATTTGGCAAATGATACGGTTCCGGAAACAGTAACTCCATATTCAAAATCGTTACTAACATTGCAGTATTGTTTACGTTGAATAGAATCGGACGAAACAAGTGTAATCTGCCTAATTCCGTCGCGGATAAAATTTACATAAGGACGATAACTGATATTATTGGGCCCAAAAATTTGGTAACGGTGTGTAAATTCAATTTTATTATTGTAAGAGGGCTTTAAATCAGGATTCCCTATTGTCTGTGAATAATTATCGTCACTATAAACCATAGGACTTAACTGACTAACTCCGGGTCGCGATACAGACTGCCGGTAATTCAACCTGAAATTATGTTTTTTACCAATTTTGTATTGTACTGATAAAAAGGGTAACCAGGTATAATAAGAATTAGTAGTATCATTATCGTGCTTTAATTCGAAATGTGTCCTTTCCATTCTTATCCCGCCCTGAAGCGTAAGATTATCCTTATTCCAGGCCAAATTTGAATAAGAATTATGGCGCTTTTCGTAATATTTTAAATCATCATTTACAGAGGATACTTTTTCATTATAAATATATTCTGAGTTAGTAAAAACACCATTATAACCAGCAGAGAGATTAAAATGAGAGGTTATTGGATAAGTATAATCAATTTTAATAGTTAGTTGACTTGATTTTGTATCACTCAATTTATCGAGACTATAGGTTAAAATATCCTCTGTCCATTGATTGTACAAAGAATTCGACTTATTGTCTTTGTGACCGCCACCCAGCTCTGCCGTTAATTCATGATCCTTTTTATCAAACTTATGTTTATAAAATAAAGAATAATCATTGTAGAAATTTTGAGAGGCTGAGTTTATATTTCCAATACTAAATACAGAGTCTGTTCCGGAAACAGTTAAAATATTCATGTTAAAATCATTCGAATTTTTAATCCGCGGTTGAAGGGAACTATAAAAATTAAAAGAATTTTTATCATTGATAAACCAATCTAAACCATAGGATAATCCTCCCTTTTTTTCAAGGTAATCACTTGAGGAATTACGACTTAAATAGGAAGAAGACCCCCATCGCTCTTCGTTAGAATGCAAATCAAATCTACTGACACGAAAATTCCCACCCGCATAAATTCTGATTTTTTTATAAAAGAAATCCAAACTACCGTTATTCCTCAATAATAATAACTTACCGTTAGGAATATCAATACGAAGACGTCCACTAATACCATATTGCATATCCGTTCGCAAAATAATATTGATTACAGCATCCACTTCGCTGTCATATTTAACCCCTGGATTCGTGATAACTTCAATTTTTTCAACCATCTTAGGATTTAACTGAGTCAAATAATTAACATCTACCTTTTTCCCGTTAACCTGATAGAGTAAGTTTGAACTACCGGCCATTTTAACATCATTAGACATATAACTAACCGTAAAATCGGGCAACTGTCTTAACAATTCAACTCCAGACTGGGCAATATCGGCAACTTTACCCTGAATCTGATAAATAGTTTTATCACCTTCAATTTGCCCGGTTAATTTTTGACCGACAATACTAACTTCATTTAAGGTTTTGGATTCGGTAAAAAGATTGGTTGTTCCGAATTTAATAGTTGGTTTACCGGGTATTAACTCAAACACCGGAATGTAAACTTTCCTATAGCCTAAATAAGAGATGCGAATCAAATATTTTCCGAATGGAACATCATCAAACTTAAATAGACCTTGCAGATCGGTAACCGTTGCATTAACTTTAATTGAGTCTGTAAATTGCAATAATTCAATATTAGCAGACGGGATGGGTTTAAAAGTTTCTCCATCATTAACAATCCCTTCAATTTTACATGGATTTATTGCCTGCGCAAAAAAAGTATTTAATAAAATACCGCTAAATAGAAGGATAAACTTAAATTTTTTAAAGATTAACATTGTGTAATTTATAATGAATTAGGTAAACAGAAAACAATAAAAATCGTGCCAAAATTTGTATAACTCTATATTTCAATAATATAATAAAAATAAATTCAGAAAAAATTAAAAAAAGTGTATCAAAAATTAGGATTAGCTGTCCGAAAATGAACAAAAAATCCCTGCTGAAATAAATTCAACAGGGATTTTCAAGAATATATTAAAAGAATTATTCTCCTTTAAACTTTTTTACCGCGCTAATAAATTCATCAAATAAGAACTCAGTATCATTAGGTCCACTTGAAGCTTCAGGATGGAACTGGGTTGAAAAGAATGGTTTTGATTTATGTTTCATTCCTTCATTGGTATTATCATTCAAATTAACGAAATAAGGTTCCCAATTGCCGTCGAGAGTGGTATTATCAATCGCGAAACCATGATTTTGCGAAGTAATAAATGATTTATTGGTTCCAACTTTAAGAACAGGCTGATTGTGACTACGGTGTCCGTATTTTAATTTATAGGTATTTGCTCCCGAAGCTAATGCCATAAGCTGGTTTCCAAGACAAATCCCCATAATAGGAATATCTTTGGTAAATGCCTTTGACAGATTTGCAATAGTAGCCTCACATTTTTTAGGATCACCCGGTCCGTTTGAAATAAAAAGTCCATCGTATTGTTCGCTGCTGAAATCATAATCGTGAGGAACACGGATAACAGTAGCATCTCTGTTTACAAGACAACGAATTATGTTATATTTAACACCGCAATCAATCAAAACAATTTTATATTTACCATTGCCGTAAACTTCTTTCTTTGAAGTACTCACCTGGTCTACCAAATGATCCAAATCGGGATTATAAAATTCTAAATCTTTATTGTTAAAAATAACCTTACCTAGCATGGTACCCTTTTCGCGAAGAATTTTAGTGAGCGAGCGGGTATCAACACCATAAATTCCGGGAATTTTATTTTCAATTAACCAATCACTCAAACTCTTTTTTGCATTCCAGTGGCTGTGTTCAAATGAGTAATCAGATACAACTAAAGCTGTGATATGTATTTTATGGGATTCAAAAAATTTAAACATATCGTTTTCCTTCTCTTCGCCGGGTACACCGTAGTTACCGATAAGAGGATAGGTTAAAACAAGAATTTGACCTTTATAGGAAGGGTCGGTTAAACTTTCAGGATAGCCCGTCATGGAAGTGTTAAACACAACCTCGCCAGCAACCGATCCTTCATATCCAAAGGATTTTCCATTAATTTCAGTTCCGTCTTCTAAAACCAGTTTAATTTCTGCACTACTCATCTTCTATTGTTTGTTTGCCATTTTAATATCATTCTTAATAAAGTCCTCAATTTGCTCAGGACCTAAGCGCTTAGCTATAATTTTTTTGTTTTGATCCAGTAAATATATAGTTGGCGTGGAATAAACATTGTATAAATCGCGATAAGCATAAGAAGTAGGGCTCCATGCATTATGCCAGTCGAGTAAATTATGAGTATTTACAAAATCCACCCATTTTCTTTTTCCTTCAATACTGGCTACGGTGTGAATTGCCAAAACCTCAACTCCTAAATCTTTTAATTTTGGGTACATATCGTGAAGCTGCGGAATAATCTTTTTGCAGTGACCACAATCCGATTCCCAAAAAACAACCAGTAAGTATTTTGCTTTAAAATCATGCAATTTTATAAAATAACCCACATTAATATTGCTTCGTTGAGCCGTATCGGTTTGCGCCAGCATAAAGTGATCATTGGGTATTTCAATTAGCGGCATATCTGGAGCTACAGCACCTATAAGATTAGGTTTAAATTTAGAAATATCCTTTTGTATATTGGCTTTAAGTGTGCTGTCGGCCCAGGTAGAATTTAAAATCCATTTTTCGCCCAAATGAACAAAAATAGCATCCTGCCCCATATACTGACTATTGCCATATTTAGGATAAAATAAAAACGTTAAATATTTTAGCATCTGTTCATTATCCTTTACTCTCGAAAGAACAATATCCAATTCCTTAATAACAGTATCAGCCGGCATGGGTGGCACCATATTTTCCATATAGGATTTTATCTTTTGCTCCCACATAGGAGTACGGAATAAATCGGGATCGGCATAATTAAAATTATCGAAATAATGGGCTTTATAATATTTATATTTGAAAGCCGAATCAATAACATTACCCTTAGCATCACGGGGAAAATCAGGAACTTCAACCTCAACAGCAGATTTTAATAATTTAGTAACATACAAACCAGGATTAGCAGCAAGCATATTTTTTTGTTTAGCAACAACATCCTGATTAATTTTATCTATGGCTTTACTAATTGAGTCCTTTTGAGTTTGCGAAGTAGAAGCTTTTTTTCTTTCAAATAATTTATTTACAATTTCTCGATTCGAGGTTATTAAATTCTGATTATCGTAAAAAATTTTATTGTCATCACAACCGGTAAAAACAACATGTTTGGGCAAATCAAGAGTGTCCAAATCAATAGAAAAAATTTGATCTCCTCCCATTAAAAGTTCAATAAACCTCTTATTTGGAAACATAAGAATATATAATCCTTTAGGAAGTTCCTTTTTACCTTTAAAAACGGCTATCCCAGCTTTGGAGACTTTAACTGTATCATCAGGTAAAAAAGCATTGGGTTTTGCAACATAATGTCCTAAAATAAGAGAAGAATCTTTAAAAGCCGGAATTTTTACCTTTATTTCGTAACCTTGGGCATTTACAAAAGAAAAACATAAAAATAAGCCAGTAAGAACTGCTAAATATTTAAAAAACTTAACCATATCAATATGTTTATATATTTTAACCGTAAATATAGCTAACCAAAAATCCTACAAAAATAATCAAAAATATGTTATAAGACATTTTTTAATTAATTCCATTTATAAAAAGTATTTTTAATATTTTTGGTATCTTTAAGTAATGGTCAAAATATAAATTGTATGCTAAGTTTAAGTCAATGTATCGAAATAAGTGAAAAGGAAATAGAAAAACTTATAAAATCTGAGAATGAGCCCAAAGAGTTATACGAACCTATTTCCTATATTCTATCGCTTGGGGGAAAAAGAATCAGACCAGCGATGGTTCTTATGGCCTGTAACATGTTTTCAGAATCTGTAGAGGATGCAATACCATCTGCTCTGGCTGTTGAAGTTTTTCATAATTTCACACTGGTTCATGACGATATTATGGATAATGCTCCAATAAGAAGAGGTAAACAAACCATCCACGAAAAATGGGATTCCAATACTGCAATACTTTCGGGAGATGCAATGCAAATTATAGCCTATAAAATCTTATGCAATAGCAATAAGGACAACCTGGGCGAGTTACTTAAAGTTTTTAACCAAACAGCAATTGAGGTTTGCGAAGGACAGCAATATGATATGAATTTTATGAACCTCAAAAAAGTAAGTATGCAGGAGTACTTAAAAATGATTGAATTAAAAACTTCGGTACTATTGGGCGGAAGCCTGAAATTGGGGGCAATTTGCGGACAAGCCAACGATGAAGATGCACAAAATCTTTATGAATTTGGTCGTAACCTGGGTATTGCCTTTCAAATAAAAGACGATTATCTGGATATTTATGCCAACCCCAATGTTTTCGGAAAAACAACAGGTGGAGATATCGCCGAAAACAAAAAAACATTCCTTTTAATCAAGGCTTTGGAACTTGCAAAAAATGAAGATGCTGAAATACTAAGAAAAGCCATTACAAACCAAATTGCCGATATTGAGATTAAAATTGAAATGGTAAGTATGGTATACGAAAACCTGAACATCGCGGAAATTACACAAAATGCTATAAAAGAATATTCCGATAAAGCCTTTGATTATTTAAAAAAAATAAAAATTGAAGAAAGCCGAAAAGAAATTCTAAAAAAACTGGCTATGGAATTAATGAACAGAGAAAAATAAATCGGTTCTTTTAAAAAATTTATAACTACATTAGTTGCCTATACTACAAAAATTTGAGAGGGTTATTAGTTTGATAATGCAAAGGATTTTTAAAATAAAAATTCTACTGTTATTGGGTATGAGTGGGTTTTTTAATTTAAATAAATTAAATGCCCAGGAGGATAATATTTTACGTTTTGAACATCTTACAGTAGATGAAGGATTACCTCAAAATACCGTTCAGGGAATTGTAAAAGATAAATATGGTTTCATGTGGTTTGGAACCTGGGAAGGATTATGCAGATATGACGGTTATCGTTTTAAAACTTACAGAGCCGAAAAGAATAATAATAAAACCTTATACAATAACCGTATTCAATTAATTTATAAAGATAAAGAAGGAGATCTGTGGATTGCAGGTGCCGATACCTTAATTTCTCGCTACAATTACGAAACGGATAATTTTACCAGATTTAAGCATAAAAATCTACCAAAATGGTTATTAGATTCGCTTGATAGGTTTATGAACACTTCCTTCACCTTTATAAGAACCCCAAAATACAATTGGAAGGTAAATCAATTATACAATATCTTAACCCGAAAAAAACAACAATCAGAAATCAATAATTTACTAACTCAAACCAACAATTATACAGGTGAAAAATATATTTACCATAGCGATCCGGTAAACAATTGGGCTCTTTTAGATGAATATGTTTACCAGATGTACCTGGATGATCAGGATATTTTTTGGGTAGGAACTTATAGTGGAGGTATTAATAAAGCAGATTTAAACCAGAAACTGTTTTCCTTATATTACAAAAAATATATGGATAATAATACTTTGATTGATAATCTTATCCGCTCATTCTGCGAAGATAAACAGGGAAATTTATGGATTGGGACCCACAATAAAGGCGTTTCAAAGTTAAATAACTCAAATAAAAGTTATACTCAATATTTATACAATAAAGCTGATAGCCTGCATAGCATAAGTAATAATCAAATCCGAAAAATATTTTGCGACCATAACGGAACTATATGGATTGGAACAAAAAATGGATTAGATAAGTATAATTCGTCAAAAAACACCTTCAAACATTATAAATTCCCCGTTATAAATAAGAAACCAGCAAACTGGGTTTATTCCATTATGGAAGATCATAATAATAATATATGGATTGGAACCTGGACAGGAATTGGCATTTATGACCCGGTTAAAGATAAATTTAAAATATACAACCCGGATAAAATTCTACCGGTTCATTACATCAGGGTTGTTGCTGAAGATAAATATCATAATATTTGGGTAGCAACTGAAGGAGGACTGGCAAAACTTAAAAGAGATAATGTAGATGGGATTCCAGACAATTTTAAATCGACCATCTACAAAAATATTTCAAATGACAATAATTCATTATCTGACGATCGAATTTATACCATGTTATGCGATGATGATAAAATTTGGCTGGGAACTGCTAAAGGTTTAAACCTTTTTGAACCTTCAAAAAATAAATTTACACGTTTTGGAACAGAAATCGGAATCCCTGACGAATTTATTGTTGGCATTATAAAAGACGACTTCGGGAATTTATGGGTAAGCCATAAAAAAGGGTTGACGCGCTTTAACATTAAAACCCATGCTGTAAGGAACTTTTCAAAACTTGATGGATTACAAAGCAACGATTTTTCAGAGGATGCCTATTACAAGAGTCCTACTACCGGAAAAATTTATTTTGGGGGTCCTAAAGGATATAATACTTTCTTTGCGGATAAAATTAAAGATAATCCCTATCCTCCGGTAGTTAGATTAGTTTCATTAAAACTAAATAATAAAGAAATAAACGTGGGTGATTCCTATTACAAAACCGTTATTTTACCCAAACCTTTATATTTAATCAACAAAATTGAAATTCCTCCACTAACAAAAATATTATCAATAGAATTTGCGGCACTTCACTATGCAAGTCCTTTAAAGAATAAGTACAAGTACATGCTCGAAGGATTTGACAAGGAATGGATTAGCGTCGATGCTAATGACAGGGATGCTACATATTCTAACCTTCCGGCTGGTACGTACATTTTTAAAGTAAAAGCTTCAAATTGCGATGGATTATGGAATGAAACTCCTACTGAATTAACTTTAATTATTGAGCCTCCATTTTATAAAACCTGGTGGTTTATATCTCTGATTATTTGTCTGATATTACTTTTATTTTACTTAATTAATCAACTCAGAATATCCCAGTATAAAACAATACAGGAAGCATTGCACCTCGAAGTAAAAGCAAGAACCAAAGAGCTTGAGGAAAAAAATAATTTATTAAAAGAAAAACAAGAGCTTATTCAAAAGCAAACCGAAGAATTATTAAATACGAACCAACAATTATCCATCTTAAATACCACAAAAGATAAATTGTTTTCAATAGTTGCCCACGATTTACGTAACCCCTTTAATGTAGTTGGAGGATTTTCCGATTTATTGATCAATAAGTTCGATACTTTGCCTAAAGATAAAATTATAAAATATATTAATTTAATCAGGGTTTCTTCTAAAAGTGCTAATGTATTACTAGAAAACCTATTAGATTGGTCAAGAATGCAAACCGGCCGTATTACATTTGAACCTACAACAATTCAGGTATATGAAATTGCAGAAGAATGCGTAACAATACTTACGGGCGATTTAAACAGAAAAAATATTCAAATTGAAAATCTTATAGATCTAAATCTTTACTTATTTGCTGATGCGAACATGCTAAAGACGATTTTCAGAAATATTATTTCCAATGCTATAAAATTTTCTTTCGAAAATTCGATTATTATCCTACAATCCAACAATACAAAATCAACCGTAGAAATATCGGTTATCGATAACGGTATCGGGATGACAAAAGATATACAAAATAAATTATTCAGCATCGATTCATCAGTCAGTCATAAAGGAACCACAAACGAAACGGGTACTGGTTTAGGATTAATCATTTGTAAAGAATTCATGGAGAAACATAATGGATCCATTCAGGTTAATAGTGAATTGAATAAAGGGAGTATTATTACATTAATTTTTCCGGTAGAATAAAAGTTTTGTGGCTGACTATAAATTGATTCTACAATTAATTTTCAATTTCTCAAAAATTATGTTGTCTGGCACTAATTTTTTATTTTAATATATGCTACAAAACATATAATTTTACAACCTGGAATTTTGAGAGGTAAATTTCAGTTATTTACTCTAATACAATAACATTGATGGATAAAAGTATAAAAAAAGTAGTAGTGCTGGGTTCCGGGGCACTTAAAATTGGTGAAGCAGGTGAATTTGATTATTCCGGATCTCAAGCATTAAAAGCACTTCGCGAAGAAGGTGTTTACACCATTCTTATTAATCCCAACATCGCTACAGTTCAAACATCGGAAGGCGTTGCCGATAAAATTTATTTTTTACCAGTAACTCCTCATTTTGTAGAAAGAGTTATTCAAAAAGAAAAACCCGATGGAATATTACTTTCTTTTGGGGGCCAAACTGCATTAAACTGCGGTATTGCACTTTTTAAAAGTGGTATCTTCGAAAAATATAATGTACGTGTTTTAGGTACACAAGTACAAGCAATTTTAGATACCGAAGACCGTGATTTATTCATCAATAAATTAAATGAAATAAATGTAAAGACTGCCCGCAGTGTTGCCACAGCTAATCTCGACGAAGCAATTGCAGCTACTGAAAAACTCGGGTTTCCGGTTATCCTCAGGGCAGCTTATGCTTTAGGTGGTTTGGGTAGCGGTTTTTGTACCAACAAAGATGAACTTATTAAGTTAGCTACTAAAGCTTTCGCTTATTCTCCTCAAGTGTTAGTTGAAGAATCTCTTAAAGGCTGGAAAGAAGTAGAGTACGAAGTTGTACGCGACAAGTACGACAATTGTATTACCGTGTGTAACATGGAAAACTTCGATCCTCTTGGTATTCATACCGGCGAAAGTATTGTTGTAGCTCCTTCACAAACCTTAACAAACTCCGAATATCATAAACTTCGCAGAATATCCATTGACGTTATCCGTCATATTGGTATTGTTGGAGAATGTAATATTCAATACGCCTTAGACCCAAACTCAGAAGATTACCGGGTTATTGAGGTTAATGCCCGTTTATCCCGTTCTTCAGCCCTTGCTTCAAAAGCCACCGGATATCCTTTGGCATTTGTTGCTGCTAAATTAGGCCTGGGTTATGGACTACACGAATTAAAAAACTCCATCACCAAAACTACTCCTGCTTTTTTTGAACCTGCATTAGATTATATTGTAGTTAAGATACCTCGTTGGGATATGAGCAAATTTGTGGGTGTATCCCGTCAGATTGGTTCTTCAATGAAAAGTGTGGGTGAAGTGATGGCAATCGGTAAAACTTTTGAGGAAGCCATCCAAAAAGGTTTACGAATGATTGGTCAAGGCATGCATGGTTTTGTCGGAAATAAAGACCTTAAGATTGACAATATCGAAAAGGAACTTAATGAACCTACAGACATGCGAATCTTTGTTATTTCCAAAGCATTTGACAAAGGTTATACCGTTGACCAGATTCACGATTTGACCAAAATTGACAAATGGTTCCTTCATAAACTTTATAGAATCCATCTGCTTAAGAAAGAATTGTCTGAAAAAAATACATTAGAATCTCTTGCAGACGAAACTTTACTTGAAGCCAAAAAAGCCGGTTTCTCCGATTTCCAGGTGGCCCGTTTTGTGCTGAAAGGTGATAACGACCACATCGAAGATTTCCTTTTAAATGTCAGAAAATACAGAAAATCAAGAGGTATAACGCCTTTTATTAAACAAATAGATACACTGGCTGCTGAATTTCCAGCTAAAACCAATTACTTATATGTTACCTATCATGGCAAAGAACATGATATTGACTTTCCTAAAGACAACAAATCGGTAATAGTTTTAGGTTCCGGTGCATACCGCATTGGAAGTTCTGTAGAATTTGACTGGTGTAGCGTTAACGCTATTAAAACCATCAAAAAAGAAGGATTCCGCTCAATCATGATTAATTATAATCCGGAAACCGTAAGTACCGATTATGACGAATGCGACCGCTTATTTTTTGATGAATTATCGCTCGAAAGAGTTTTAGATATTATTGATTTGGAAGTTCCTAAAGGGGTTATTATTTCAACAGGGGGACAAATTCCAAATAACCTGGCTATCAGATTGCATAACCAGAAAATTCCTATTATGGGAACCTCTCCCCTTTCAATTGACCGCGCCGAGGATCGTCATAAATTCTCAACCATGTGCGACCAGTTGAGCATTGATCAACCCCGTTGGAAAGAACTTACTAGCGTAGAAGATATTCATGTATTTACACAACAGGTAGGATTTCCGGTTTTAATCAGGCCTTCTTATGTTCTTTCAGGCGCTGCAATGAACGTGGTTTCTAATCCTGAAGAATTGGATCACTTCTTGCAACTTGCCGCTAACGTATCTAAAAAATACCCTGTGGTTGTTTCAGAATTTATTCAGAACGCCAAAGAAATAGAAGTAGATGCAGTGGCAGCCAATGGTGAAGTTAAGGCTTATGCTATTTCGGAACATATAGAATTTGCCGGAGTTCATAGTGGAGATGCTACCATGGTTTTTCCACCGCAAAAAATTTACTTTGAAACGGTACGCCGTATTAAGCGTATTACACGAAAAATTGCCAAAGAACTTAACATTTCTGGACCTTTTAATATGCAATTCCTGGCTAAGGATAACGATATTAAAGTAATCGAATGTAACCTCAGGGCTTCGCGTTCTATGCCTTTTGTTTCGAAAGTTTTAAAAGTAAACCTGATTGAGCTTGCAACCAAAATTATGCTTGGCCTAAAGGTAGATGCAATTGACCGCTCTATCTTTGATCTGGACTATATTGGAATAAAAGCTCCGCAATTCTCATTTCAACGATTACTTAAAGCAGATCCCGTGTTAGGAGTAGAAATGGCTTCAACCGGTGAAGTAGGTTGCATTGGAGAAGATTATTATGAGACTTTACTTAAATCTATGCTTTCGGTTGGTTACTCTATCCCTAAGAAAAACATATTTTTATCAACCGGTCCTGCAAGGGATAAAGTTGAATTGTTAAACTGCTGCCGAATGCTCGCCGAAAAAGGATATAACTTATTTGGAACCCGTGGTTCAGCAGAGTTTTTAAGTTCAAATGGGGTAACTTGTACAGCAGTGGCATGGCCCGACGAAAAATCGCAACCCAATGCTTTGGATTATATTCGTGAGAAAAAATTCGATTTGGTAATTAATGTACCTAAGAATCTTTCGAAATCTGAACTGGATAACGATTATACTATTCGTCGTAGTGCAGTTGATTATAATATTCCATTGTTAACCAACGCACGTTTGGCAAGTGCATTTTTAACAGCTATCTGTAAATTTGAGTTAGACGATATTAAAGTTAAAAGTTGGGACGAATATTAATATTTGAAAAATATTCCAAAAATGCCAGAGCCAAAAACTCTGGCATTTTTATTTTAAACAACCATAAAGAAACAAAAACGTTAAAGAAATGGAAAGGTAACACATTAAAGAAAATTTCGTAAATTAGATAAGAAAAATAGCATTTTGCACAATTCTTGTATTATGATATAATAACCTTAAAAAATCAATCTTTCAATCATTTTAAAAATAAACCTAATAAACATGAAAACAATCTTTAAACTAATGGTTTTAATGATAACCATAACTTCTTGCGAACCATGGAGTGATCCTCAGGCTAGCTTTTCAGTATCCAACGATTACGTGTTAACTGGTGAGAATGTATACTTCTATAACAACTCAAATGATGCTACTGAATATGAATGGGATTTTGGAGATGGTACCTATACCAACGATTTCGAGCCTATCCATTATTTTTCCAGTCCGGGGAATTATCAGGTTCGCTTATCTGCCTATAATCATGACAGAGTTAGTGATTCCTATATTACTGTTCAGGTTGTAGACCCTGCTGAAATGAAAATAACAGTCTGGGAATATGGAACTAATTATGTAATACCTAATGCAACAGTTCAAGTATATCCTAGTTTTACAGATTGGAAAAATGAAACCAATTTAATAACTACAGGAATAACCAACTCATACGGGATTGTTTATTTTGACCAGATGTTTCCGGGATACTATTATTTATATATATCAGCCAGAAATTATAATAATTACGATTTGGGTTTAACAAGTAATAATTATATAATAACACCTGAATTATACAGTGGTTACCTTACATCATTTGATGCTTTTGTTGAATATACGGGTAGTTCATCAAAAACTATGGTTACAAAATCTATTTCAACATCAAACCTTGAAGTTTCAAATAAAGTAGAAAGGACTAAAATCCAAAAAACCAAATAATTAAAAATAAAAAAGGCCGGAATAACCGGCCTTTTCTTATTAATAAAGATTTTCTCTTAACTCACGGATTCGTTCATCGGAAATATAATCGTCGTATTCAATACATTTATCAATCATTCCATTGGGAGTAATCTCAATTACACGGTTACATACAGTCTGAATAAATTCATGGTCATGACTGGCCATTAAAATATTCCCTTTAAATTTAGTAAGTGTATTATTAAATGCCTGAATAGATTCCAAATCAAGATGGTTTGTAGGCGAATCCAAAATCATCACGTTGGCATTTCTAATCATCATGCGTGCAATCATACAACGCATTTTTTCGCCCCCTGATAAAACATTAACTTTCTTATATATTTCTTCACCCGAGAAAAGCATCTTACCTAAAAATCCCCGTAAATACATTTCGCTGGTGTCGTCAGAAAACTGAGCCAACCAATCTATAAGGTTCAGGCCATTTTCAAAATACTGATCATTTACTAAAGGCAAATAAGCTTTAATTATGGTCTGCCCCCAGGTAAAAAATCCGGTATCAGGTTTATCGTGATCTTTTAAAATTTCAAATAAAGCGGTCATTACACGTGTATCACGTGAAAGAAAAACAACTTTATCATTTTTTTCAATAGTGAAGTTTACATCTTTAAAAAGTGTAAACCCATCGATGGTTTTTGAAAGATTTTTAACTTCCAGAATACTATTTCCGGGCTCACGTTCGGGAGTAAATATAATTCCCGGATATTTACGTGTAGAAGGTTTAATTTCTTCAACATTGAGCTTTTCTAGCATCTTTTTACGACTAGTGGTTTGCTTGCTTTTAGCAACATTAGCACTAAAGCGGGCAATAAATTCAAGCAATTCCTTTTTCTTTTCCTCTGCCTTTTTGTTTTGGGTTGCCTGCTGACGTAAAGCAAGCTGGCTTGATTCGTACCAGAAACTGTAATTACCGGAAAATAACTGAATTTTACCGTAATCGATATCTACAACATGCGTACAGATAGAATCGAGGAAGTGACGGTCATGCGAGACAACCAATACTGTATTTTCAAAATCAGATAAATAATTCTCGAGCCAGTTTACAGTTTCAAGATCAAGGTCATTGGTAGGCTCATCAAGTAAAAGATTATCAGGCTTTCCAAATAAGGCTTGTGCAAGTAATACTTTAACCTTTTGTTTAGCTTCAAGTTCCTTCATCAATTTACCATGCAGCACCTCTTTAATACCAAGACCACTAAGAAGTGAGGCAGCTTCACTTTCGGAATTCCACCCATCCATCTGGGCAAATTTATCTTCAAGTTCCGATGCCCGAATTCCATCCTCTTCGGTAAAGTCTGTTTTTGCGTATAAAGTGTTCTTTTCGTTAATAATTTTCCATAATTTGGAGTGACCCATCAGAACAGTATCAATCACTAAAAATTCGTCAAATTCCGAGTGGTTCTGTTTTAACACCGAAAGCCGTTCGCCTGAACCGAAAACGATTGAACCCTTAGTATTCTGAACATCTCCGTATAAAATCTTTAAAAAGGTTGATTTACCGGCTCCATTGGCTCCAATAATTCCATAACAATTCCCAGGAGTGAATTTAATATTTACATCCTGAAATAATACACGCTTTCCAAACTGAATGCTTAAATCATTAACCGTAATCATCTACAATACTATTATCTAATTATTTAAAAGAATATGCCCTTAAATTTGTTGCAAAAATAGACAATATAAAGAAAATAAAACATTTTATTTGACAAAGGTATTAGGTATCAGAATAATAAAAAAAGGCTGTCAATATAATTTTGACAGCCTTAATGTATTAAATTTTAAATATTTACCAGTTAAGAATTTTATAAAAATCAAATTCTTCTGGATTAGGCACATATTTCTTAGCTGCCCTGTAATCTTCTTTAGTGATATAATGCAAATTGTTGTGGTAAACCAACTGAGCTTTCTCAGAATTAATATTTACCAAACGCGGTTTAATTTTACCAGTTTCATCTTCTAAATCCTTAAGAAAAAGAGGCTTAATTTCACCTGTCCGTTCGGAAGTAACCATACAACCGGAAATGCCCTGACTAAAGAGTTTATAAACGCCCAAGCCTAAAAGTGTTGCATAAGACAAATCGTATCCGATAGGTCGGCAACAGCGTAATTCATAGCCCATTTCATTGGGACGGCTTTTAACTTTAATTCTAAGTGTTTTAAGCTTTTGTTGAACCAACATATTAAAAATATGTGATTTACTAACATTTCCTAATTCTGGATGACCATGATCATCATAAGTAAAATTAATTCCGGTATCAATAATTTCCTGATCGTTCATAAAATGAAAAACACCTTCTGAAATTATAGCAACACCGTAATCTAATCCCATAATACGGCGTTTAACCATGGAAGAAATTACCAAATCGACTATTTTTTCAAAAGATATTTTGGTTTTATTAAACATCTCGGGAATTATAATCATAGGTAAATGGCAGGCAGTACCAATACCCAAGGCAAGATGACCTGCCTCTCTACCCATAGCAGATAATACAAACCAGGTTCCACTGGTTCTTCCATCTTCATAAATGGTAGTGGCTAATCTAACCCCTTCTTCTTTGGCTGAGTTATAACCAAAAGTCGGAGAACCCTCAGGAAGTGGTAAATCATTATCAATCGTTTTAGGAACATGAATATTACTTACCCCTAATTTTTTATCGGCCAAATATTTCGATAACCGGTTAGCGGTGGAAGCAGTGTCATCACCACCAATTGTAACTAATAGTTTAACATTATTCTTCTCAAAAAATACAGATTTAAACTCATCATCTTTGGGTTTATACCGGCTCATTCTAAGAGCAGAACCACCTCTACTGTAGATGTTGTCGGCAAATTCAAAATCGAGATATTCATAATCTGGCTCATCTGCCAAAAGGCTTCTATAACCGCCATGGATTCCAATTACTGTATAACCATAATTTAAAAAAACTTTAGTAACTGAACTGATTACGGTATTTATCCCTGGCGCCGGGCCCCCCGCACACAAAATTGCAATAGCATCTTTCATTTTGTTTTTAATTTAGGAGTTTATTAATAGTTGAAAATGATATCTAAAAATATAATATATTTCCTTAACTCAAAAATTTTTAATGTTATTAAAGCAAAAATAAAACAAAAAATCCATGACTAACTGGTCATGGATTTTTTAAAAAGTATAGAACCTGATTACCCTCTTAAAGCATTTGCACCGGAGACAATTTCGAGAATTTCATTGGTAATTGAGGTCTGGCGCGCCTTATTATATTGCAAGGTAAGAGATCGAATGATATCAGAAGCATTATCGGTAGCTTTATGCATTGCTGTCATACGCGCTCCGTGCTCTGAAGCCACAGAATCTATTACGGCTTTATAAAAATTAATTCTTAAAGATCTAGGAACTAATTCGTTAATAATATATTCTTTAGATGGTTCAAAAATAAAATCAAAATTTACAGCCTTGGCAGAACTCAGTTTTGGATCTGGAGTAATTTTTGCAATTGGCAGAAATTGTTCAGCTTTTGTTATCTGTACAGCAGCATTCTTAAACTGGTTATACACAATTTCAACCCGGTCAAAAGTTTTCAGAAGAAATTGATCCATTACAATCTGTGCAACAGGAGAAACTTTTTCAAATGTAGTACCATCCAGTAATTCATTGAAATTTCCGGAATAAACCTGGTATTGTTTACGTGTAAAAAAGTCGAAAGCTTTTTTCCCTATAGGCAAAAATTGAAGTTGTCCATTGTTTAATTGCTTTGGATATTTATCCCAGGCAATCTGAAGCGCAGTTTTAATCACATTTGAATTAAATGCACCACAAAGTCCGCGGTTTGAAGTAACCACAACAATTAAAACTTTTTCGGCAGGGCGTTGAGATGCAAAAGGATTATCATCATCAGAACTACTTCCGGAACTAATGGTAGACAAAATCTCCTGCATTTTTTCTGCATAAGGCCGCATCTGTAAAATAGCATCCTGAGCTCTGCGCAACTTAGCAGCCGAAACCATCTTCATCGCACTGGTTATCTGCCGTGTAGACGATACAGAAGCAATCCTGACCCTAATTTCTTTTAAACTTGCCATTGAATAAAGCCCTTTAAATTAATTTACTTTTTGAATTTCATAGCCACTTCACTGGCAAGGGTTTCCAAAGTTTTTGTAATATCATCGTTTATTTGACCTTCTCGTAAAGATTTTAAAACATCTTTATATTTAAGATCCAATAATTCCAGATAATCATTTTCAAATTCTTTTACTTTGGAAACAGGAATACTTCTAAGCAAACCTTTAGTACCACAATAAATAATTGCGATCTGTTTTTCCACAGGTAATGGCGAATATTGTCCTTGTTTCAAAATTTCAACATTCTTCGCACCCTTATCCAGTACTGCTAAAGTAGCTGCATCTAAGTCGGAACCAAATTTTGAGAAAGATTCAAGTTCGCGATATTGAGCCTGGTCTAATTTAAGGGTACCGGCAACTTTTTTCATGGATTTTATCTGTGCATTACCTCCAACACGCGACACAGATATACCTACGTTAATTGCAGGACGAATACCGGCATTGAACAGGTTGGATTCCAAAAATATCTGACCATCGGTAATAGAAATTACGTTAGTGGGGATATATGCAGAAACGTCACCGGCCTGTGTTTCAATAATGGGTAATGCTGTAAGAGATCCTCCTCCTTTAACGATAGGTTTCAGTACTTCTGGAAGATCATTCATATCCTTGGCAATATCATTACTTTCAATAATCTTGGCAGCTCTTTCGAGCAGACGGGAATGTAAGTAAAAAACATCACCAGGGTAAGCTTCACGTCCCGGTGGACGACGTAATAACAGGGACACTTCACGGTAAGCCACAGCTTGTTTGGATAAGTCGTCATAAACAACTAAAGCAGCGCGGCCGGTATCCCTGAAATATTCTCCAATAGCAGCACCTGCAAACGGAGCATAAAATTGCATAGCTGCGGGATCGGATGCAGTAGCAGCCACAATTACAGTATATGCCATTGCACCGTGATGTTCCAAAGTATTGGCAATATTAGCAATTGTAGAACCTTTTTGCCCGATAGCAACATAAATACAATAAACAGGTTTCCCCTTATCGTAAAACTCTTTCTGGTTAATAATGGTATCAATAGCAATAGCTGTTTTCCCGGTCTGACGATCCCCGATAATAAGTTCGCGTTGACCTCTTCCAATAGGAATCATGGCATCGATAGCTTTAATACCGGTTTGCAACGGTTCTTTAACCGGCTGCCTGAAAATTACACCAGGGGCTTTGCGTTCCAAAGGCATTTCGAAGGTAGTTCCGGTTACCGGACCCTTTCCGTCAATAGGTTTTCCAAGAGTATCCACTACCCTGCCTAAAAGACCTTCTCCAACCTGGATAGAGGCAATACGTTTCGTTCTGCGAACAGTATCACCTTCTTTGATAGTTTCGGAAGAACCGAGGAGCACCGCTCCAACATTATCTTCTTCGAGATTTAAAACAATACCCATCATCCCTTTGGAAAATTCAATCATCTCGTTAGATTGAACGTGACTTAACCCGTAAATACGGGCAATTCCATCACCCACATTTAATACGGTACCTACTTCTTCCAGATCAATTTCGGTAGTAAACCCCTCTATCTGTTTTTTCAGTATTGCTGATACTTCTGAAGGCTTAATATCGGCCATATCATTTATTTTAAATCGTAAATTACTTTTATGTTAATTGTGTAATGACTTTTTAAGTTTTTGAAGCTTATTGGCAATGCTGGCATTGTATTGCTTATCTTCTACTGTTAAAACAAAACCACCAATAATTTCTTCGTTTACAGTAGCTGAAAGCTCAATTTCGGAATGATATATCGCTTTTAAAACATTTTTAAACTTAAGATGCAGTTCTTCAGTTATATTACCAGTAGTAGTAAGGTTTGCAAATAAGATTCCTTTCTCTTTACGATAAATATCCATAAAAACTCTGGAAATATCTTCCACAAATTGAATCCGGTTATTAGCAATAAGTAATTTCAAAAAATTAAAAGAAATTTCATGTATTCTCTTTTCGCCAAAAGCTATATTAATAAACCGTTCACGCTCCGAAGGCTTGGTAATAGGCCTAAACAAAGCAGATTTAAATAAACCATTTTCTTTTAATACAGCAGAAATAAGAGTCATATCATTACGAACTTGTTCCAGAAAATTCTTTTCCTTAGCTGTTAAAAAAAGAGCCTTTGCATATCTGACTGCTATTTTACTATCGTTCATAACTATCAGTTAAGTTTAATTTCTTTCAAAAGCTTGTCTATATACTCATTTTGATCCGCTTCTTTTCCAAGCTTTTCTTTAAGTATTTTTTCAGCAACAACTACAGATAAATCTACAATCTGATTTTTAATTTCCTTAATTGCAGCAGCCTTTTCAGTTTCGATAGATTTTCGAGCAGACTCAATTAATTTTTGAGCCTCGGTTTTAGCTAAATCTTTAGCTTCTTCTACCATTTTATCCTTAATCTGCTTAGCTTCCTTGATTAGCTTATCTCTTTCAATTTGGGCATCGGCTAGAATTTTCTCATTAGTAGCCTGCATTTTGGCAATTTCAGATTTTGCCTTTTCAGCAGAAGATAATGCATCTTCAATCGTTTTTTCACGATCCTTGATTCCATTCAAAATTGGTTTCCATGCAAATTTTCCTAATACGAAAATCAATAATCCGAACGATATAAGCATCCAAAACAACAATCCAAAATCAGGTGTTACAAGTCCCATATCTTTAATATTTAATTTTATTTCATGCAAATTATTCAGGAATGCCAACCGCATTCCTGAATAAAAAATTCTTTATACAAAAAGTACAAGAAAACAAACAACAATTGCGAAGAATGCAACCCCTTCGATAAGAGCCGCAGCAATAATCATGTTTGAACGAATATCACCAACAGCTTCCGGCTGACGGGCTATAGCTTCAAGAGCGGAACCACCGATACGACCAATACCAATACCTGCACCAATTGCAGCAATACCAGCTCCAATACCGGCTCCCATTTTAGCTATGGCAGTATTCGCAACAGCTTGTAAAATAATTGATAAAATCATAATTATAAAATTTAAATTAATGATGCTCTTCAGTAGCCATGGCAAAATACAAAGCAGACAATAGTGTAAATACATACGCCTGAATAAATGCTACCAATAACTCTAATAATGCCATGAAAAAAGTAAATAATATCGAAACCGGAGATACTCCAAAGCCCATTCCTGGCTTGATGGCTCCGAAAATAAATATTAAACTGTAGAAACCCAATGCAATTACGTGGCCAGCAGTTATGTTCGCAAACAAACGGACCATCAAAACAAAAGGTTTAATAAAGATACTTATAAATTCAATGAAAGGTATTAAAGGAATTGGTAACTTAAGCCACCAGGGAACTCCCGGAGGATTAAATATATGAAGCCAATAACTTTTATTCCCGCTAAAGGTAGTAATAACAAAGGTAAGCACTGCCAAAGTTAAAGTAACAGCAATATTACCGGTTAAATTAGCCCCACCCGGGAAAATAGGTATTAAACCCATCATATTATTAAGCCATATAAAGAAAAATAAAGTAAGCAGATAAGGCATATATTTGTCTGCCTTATGACCTAAGGAAGGTCTTACAACATCATCTCTTACGAAAAGTATTATGGGCTCTAAAAGCGATTGTACACCTTTGGGCGCTTTATTGGGATTTTTATTATACCGTTTGGCAATAGATAAGAATATGCTAAGAATCAATAATACGCTTATCAATAATGAACATACATTCTTTGTAATTGAAATATCAATAGGTCGTACTTCAACTCCATTAACCATTTCAACAATTTTTCCCTTATTGGATCCTTCTTCACATATCTTAAAATTATTATATCCTTCTTCGCTATGATTTAGATTAGAAGAACTAAACAGATGCCATCCCGTTTGTTTACTGTAAACAATTACAGGTAATGGAATAGAATAATGTTTATGATGATAAGTGAAAATATGCCAACTGTAAGCATCTCCAATATGTTCGAAAATGAAGGAACCTGGCTCAAATTTTTCAGAACCTGTCTCTGCCTTTTTTGTACTATCTGGTAAAACTTCTTCAGAAGCAAATACAGATGTAATCCCGCAAAGGACTAATACGAAAATTAATATAAATCTTTTTGTGCAACCCATCTCCAGTAGAATATATCCATAAAGTTATGAAATCTTTGAATAGGTTATATCCAATTTGTAAAATTATTTCTTTAAAAATTTCAAAATAAAAAATATCTCAGTAAAAGAAAATAGAACATAGGAGATTAAGAAGGTAATTAAAAAGGTTTTGGAATATCCAGGTATTAAAAAAATAAACAAAACAATAGTTAAAAGGTATATCATTAGTTTAATTCCTGAAGACCCAATGAACTTTCCAAAAAAAAGCTTAGCGTTTCCGTTGGAAATTTTTAATAGGTAGAAATGAAATAAAATAGTCAAAGACATCACAAATAAAATAGCAAATGCCGAAGGGTAAAAAGAATTAATCATTTGCATCTCCCATACGTAAAAAAACGCACAGCTTAACACTATACCTAATGCTAGGGAAACAAATACAAACGATTTTAAGGCACTCTTCATCATAAAATCAATCCTTTTTCAAAAAATCTTTAATCGCAAAAAAAATCGCAAAAAAAACAGATATGATTGTCAGAATAATAGTAAACCAAGGTTTCGCAAAATGGAATTTATTATCAAAATATCTTCCACCCAGGGCACCAGCTATAATAATTACTGCCATCTGAAAAGCGATACCCGAATACCTGCCATAATCAGACAGGTTGTTTTTATTCGGATTTTTCAAGTATCTCTTCAGATTCGATATTACCATCGCCCATCTTACAGCTTCCGGTAAATTTACAACCCGGTTCTATTGCCAGTCTGTTTGAATAAATATCTCCGATAATCTGAGCCGAAGATTTTAATGAGAGCAATTCGGTAACATTAATTTTACCTTCAACAATACCGTAAATATCTGAATTTTTACAATTGATAATTCCAGTTACTTTTCCTGATTCCCCAATAACTAATTTGCCACGTGCATTGATATTCCCGTTAAGAATACCATCCAGACGAATGTCTCCGTTTGAATTGATATCTCCAATAATTTCAGTACCAGACGTTATTGTATTATGTGAATTGGGTTCGTTTTCGATATACTTAGCCATAATCTATATCATTAAATTAAGTTTAGGTATAACAAATATAAAAAATAATACCTTGGAAAACGAATATAATCTTAAAAAAACAAAAAAGCCCACGATGTGGGCTTTTAAGTATATTTAATATGAATGATTTATGAGTTATAGGCCCATTTAAGATAAATAGAACCCCAGGTAAAACCTCCGCCAAAAGCAGCAAGAATAATCTTATCGCCTTTCTTTAATTCCTTCTCCCATTCCCATAAACAAAGAGGAATAGTAGCAGCGGTTGTATTTCCGTAGCGCTCAATATTAATCATAACTTTTTCTTTGGATAATCCCATTCGGCGAGCGGTAGCTTCAATAATTCGAAGGTTTGCCTGGTGGGGAACCAACCATGCAAGATCTTCCGGAGCAATATTATTTTTCTCCATCATTTCAGCGGCAACATCGGCCATTTTAGATACAGCTACTTTAAATACAGTCTGTCCGTCCTGGTGAATATAATGCTCACCTGCATCAACAGATTCGTGTGATGATGGTTTTAAAGAACCTCCGGCTTTCATATATAAATGATGACGGCCTGAACCATCAATCTTTAAAATATGATCCTGAATTCCTACATCTTCAGTTGAGGGCTCAAGCAATACTGCTACGGAAGCATCCCCAAATAATGGACAAGTAGTACGGTCACTATAATTGGTTATAGAAGACATCTTGTCTCCGGCTACTATAATAACACGTTTATATTTTCCGTTCTCGATAAATTCGGTGGCTGTTTGTAAAGTAAATAAGAAACTGGAACAAGCTGCAAGTACATCAAATCCCCAGGCATTTTTTATACCAACTTTATCTGCAATAATACAGGCAGTAGATGGGAAAAACATATCTGGGGTAACTGTGGCACAAATAATTAAATCGATCGAATCGGGACTAATTTTTGTTTTTTCTAAAAGCCTTTTTACAGCTTCAGCTCCCATATCAGAGGTAGCAAGGCCTTCGCCTTTTAAAATGCGGCGTTCTTTAATTCCTACGCGTTGCATTATCCATTCATCGGAAGTATCAACCATTTTACTTAATTCATCGTTGGTAAGACGATATTCAGGAAGATAGGCTTCGATACCGGTAATAGCTGCTCGTATTGTACTCATTATTTAAAAAATTCCTTAATTTTTGGTGGTAAATTAGCAGTAATTACATCTCTGGTATGTAAAATCATATTTTTGATAGCAATATCATTAGATATACCATGACCAATAATTACATTGGAATTAACTCCTAAAACAGGAGTTCCACCATAATTTTCAAAATTAAACTTTTCAAAATATTCATCTTTGATTTTCCGCTTGCGAATAAGTTTGTAAAAAGCTTCGGCTTGTTTTAATACAACATTACCAACAAAACCATCACAAACTATAACGTCAGCTTTATCATCAAAAATTTCGTTTCCTTCTATATTTCCAATAAAATTGAAATCGGCAGTTCCGTTCATGGCCTGAAAAGCTGCTTTGGAAAGTATATTCCCTTTTTCATCTTCAGAGCCAATATTTAACAGAGCTACTTTGGGTTTACTGATTTTATAAACAAATTCAGCATATAAAGAACCCAAAATTCCATACTGATAAAGCACATCGGCTTTACAATCGGAATTTAAACCAACATCCAATAAAATTGCAAATTTACCATCTGGTTTAGGTATAGAAGCAGTAATAGTTGGGCGCATAACGCCAGGAATAGCTTTAACGGTATACATAGCTCCCACCATCATTCCTCCGGTACTGCCTGCGCTGGCAAAACCATCAATCTTACCACTTTGTAAAAGAG
>WSSedL1CaDRAFT_10000258_pt1 | contig 37165 bp, 28 predicted proteins | sample WetSurSL1Cattail_FD_9464 | JGI IMG/M metagenome (IMG submission 9464)
TTTAAAGTGTGGTAACTTCAAATATACACCTTTGGAGCTAATCTCAAAAGATTGGCTCCTCTTTTTTTGTTTCAAATCAAAAATATTTTACCGGACAACAATGATTTGGAAACATCAGAACAACCATTAAGGCATTAAGTACATTAAGAATCATTAAACCACTAAGACACTGAGTGCACTAAAAATCACTAAAACTATAATTAAGACATTAAGTATATTAAGAATCATCAAACCACTAAGACACTAAGTGCACTAAGAATCACTAAAACTGTACTATGAATACAAAACACAAAATATGAATTTTATACTTTGTGTTACTCCGTGTTTTTGTGACTTAGTGGTAAATAATTAAATTTTTATTTTATCCTTATTTTAGCACCTATCTGCCAGTTTGAAGGATTGAAATTTACAGTAAAACTTGAATTTTCAGTTTTCCATTTAGTCAGCGAATATTGTATTCCACCTAAGCCCAGTGTAAGTCCAAAATTATTTGAAAAATAATAGTTCAGTTCCGGAATAATTGCTGTACTGGCAAAATCTGTTTTATCCTCTGCCTTGTTGGTATATACAACAGGTACATCTACCGTGCCCGAAGGAATTCCGATAGTTGTAGCTGGTGGAGTATATTTAAATGATACTTGTTGACCATCAGTATTTGTTTTTACTTGACCGTAACTCAACTTCAGGTTTGAATTAAAATAGAGTCTGTCTACAATATGGGAATAATAACCTACGAATAAATTTGGAAGAAAAACATGCGATTTTAAATTCATCGTTTCATATTTGATGTAGTCATTATTTTGATTATGAAATATAAAACTGGAATTCCGGTCATCATTTTGTGAAACATAGTCAAGCCCGATACCAATCAGAAAATGATTATTCATACTACCCGACAATGCCATTCCCATATTGAGTAAATGACTTTTTACAGCAATCGAATTACCCTCTACACCATCCTGACTGATAGTTGTATTATACATTCCATTAATTCCAATGTAATTATCTCCTTTTTTTTGTTGCGCAAACAGATTAGATACTGAAATACTAAAAATAAAAAACAGAAAAAATTGTTTCATGCTTAAGTGAGTTATTGCGTTAGTATAATAGTGTTAGTCTCCGAATTAAATATCATATCTCAATCCCAACTTTACGAGTCTGTTTTTAGATTTGTTGGGGCTAAACTCTTCCTTGAAAGTGGATGACAGAGATTGTTGAAAAGCAGCAACAACCGAAATCTTTTCTGTCATTTTAAAACGAGCTTGAAACCGGGCAGCAACATTGAGTTTTGACAACATGCTATTATCATTAAAGTCATTGCTTGCATGAATCAATACACCCGGAACAACACCGGCACCTACATATAGTCTTTCTTTTAGTAATGGATAAAATACAGAAACTGGTATTGATAAGTAGCTCAAACTAAAATCACCTTTTAATTCAGATTTAAAATAACCATCGGGAGGAGTTGGCACGAAAATATTGCTCGCAGAAAAATACGTAGATTGATGCGTAAGAGTCAAATCACGATTAAACCTGATCATTGACAATTCCAACCCGCTTTCTAAGCTAACCTTACTCTTTAAATCATATTGCACACCAACCTGAATATTTCCACCCAGCTTACCTTTGTAGCTTTCATTATAGGTATCTTGCGACAGTAAAGTATAGGTAGTTGCTGCATCAGTTGACTGACTTCCAATAACCTTTTCGGACTTTGGAATAATTGACATATTTCCGGAAGCTTCTACAAAATAATGAATTTGAGCCTGCGAATTAAAAATAAAAAAGATGGAGGAGGAGAGGAGGAATAATCGTTTTTTCATAATGAGGAATTTATAAGAACTGTTGTCTGATTAGTAATTTAGAGCGTCAGTGTTAGTTTTAAACCTGTACTTAATCTACTTACATTATCTTCATAAATATAACCGGCACTGTTTTTATCTTTTAATTTTTTATACTTACCCGGTAAAACTGATGTTTCAATACCTATACTTACAATCTTATTGATGCGATAATCAAATCCGGCACCAATTAATCCTGTAAAAATACTTCCGGTAAGTGTTTGATAATAGTCTGAGGGATTATTCTCCGAATTTTCAAAAGTCTTGTCAATAGAGTACGATTGTATTCCTAAAGCCATTCTCCAAAGAACATCAAAGCGCGAATCGAAAATTGCCTTTTTATAAAGAACTTCAAGCCCGGTAAACTTAAGACGAAGCTTATCGCCCAGCATACCATTTTCTAAGTGTCCGTCATTGTTCATATCATTATTCTGATAAGTTGTAGTTGCATCGGCTGCATAAGAATTATGGATAACACCCACTCCAAAAGAGTTGAAAAAGGCTCCAAACTCAAATTGATTTACACTGCCATCTTTTAGTTTACTTACTTCATCACGCTGAATATCCACCAATGAAGAACTTACCGATGCAATTATATTTCCAAAGCTTCTGTCATAACTTCCAAAGAAGTGAATATTTCTACCTTGAGCATGTAGGCTGCTTAGTGGAAGTAATAGTGTAAATGTTACTAGACATAGTAGTGCAGTTTTTCTCATATATTTTTAATTATTAGTTGATAAATATTAGATATTGATATTCAACCCTATTACATCAATATCACTTTTTCCTATTTCAATGGAATAAATTCCATTGCATCAAAATCGGTCGTGCCTATGGCACTGGTTTTATGCTCTTGATAAGTTCCGTAGGAACGACCGATATGGATGCTTAGGGTTTTAACCCTAAGCAATAGAAAAATATGCAATGCTCAATGTTTCAACCCTAAGCAATAGAAGAATATACAATGCATGGATAAATCATAAATAAGATAACCATCACCCCAGACCCCTAACAGGAATTTTAATCTATTCCCATCCATTATATATACTCCAACATACCACTAGGGGTACATCACTTTCTCCTACTTCAATGGAATAAATTCCATTGCATCCATATCGGTCGTGCCTATGGCACTGGTTATATGCATTTAATAAGTTCCGTAGGAACGACCGATATGATTGCTTAGGGTTTTAACCCTAAGCAATAGAAAAGCATTAATGCTCAGGGCTTTAACCCTAAGAAATAGAAAAATATTAATGCTCAAGGTTTTAACCCTGATCAATAGAAGAATATGATCAGCAAATTAATGACTATCCGTAATAATTATTAATTATCTTATAATGTTCCTTAAACCATTTCATTTCTTTTGTTGTAGAATCCTGATTCTCTAGAAATTGTTTGTATTGAATGATCCAATTCTCCAAATCATCATTTAGTTCATCTTTTGGTTTTGAGAAAATCTTTTTTAAAGCAAATTTTTCAACGAATGAATTTAAATTAGTTGACTGCTCAACAAAACTTTGCAAATGCTTACTGATATAATCAATTAATAGTTCTTTGGATTCTTGGCGTTGATTTGCATATATTTTATTTAAAAACGAAATATATGTGGGCTCAAATTTATCAAATTCTAGATTAAAAGATAAATATCGTTTAAGGTAAGACAAGCAAATATCTCCAAAACCAGAATTTAAGGAATCACGAGATACTCTTTTACCTAAATCAGATTGAAAAATAACTTGAAAAAAATTTTCAGAATAATTCAGAAGATAAAATTTCTTATTCAAATTTATCAATTCATCCTTCTTATTATCTACAAAAAACTTTTTGAGTATTTTTAAATATAATTTTTGGTATTCATTGTTGATCGGAAAAAATAAATAGTTTTCCCCTATTAGAAATAATACCTTTTCATAGTTATTTATTTGGTGCAAAATATCTACGTATGATTCAGGAATTAGAATAAGTGCTTTTGACAACAGTAATAAGCCTTCACTTTCATTTGAGAATTTGAAAGTTTGAAGTAAGCGAATAATAAGATCTTTATCATATTTGTCTATTAAATTTTTCAAATCCAAATCACTACCTTTCAATAGTATATTATCGAAATCTTGTTTGATGATTAAATTTGAATCTTTAGACTTTTCAAAATACAAATTGAAAATACTTGAATATCTAAGTCTATATGGACTTGGATGTTTAATTAGAGAATCTGTAAATAATAATTCCAATAATTTTAAGGTATTCTTTCCTGGCTCATCTTTTAGATCTATTAAATTAAGATATTGACTAGCTAGTTCTTCTTGAGAAAGTTTTCGACCTAAATGATTTTCTTTTAGACAAATACTACCATTTTGTTCATATAAAATTTTATTTACACCAATATCTGGCAATTTTGAATAAACCTCTGGATACTTAAAATGTAAATACTCAATCAATAATAAATCATATAAATATATGTCTTGCAATTTATAAGATAAAAGTCGTTGTCTTTTAATTAAAACTTGGTTTAATATGTTGTTTATATTTCTAATTGATAATTGAGTTTCAATATCAATAAGAAATGTCTTAATAGAATCTTTTTCTTCTTCATTACAAAAAAGAGAAATTTTAATATGCTCAACAATTACTTCTGTCTTTTTATCTTCTGGTACAACTGGTAAAGATAAATTTGTCGTAAATATTTTTTCTAAGTATCTATCAGTCTTCTCTGTTGTTTTTAAAACATATTTTCTATCATATGTAACAATAAAGATTGTATTTTTAAAATTAGCCACATTTCTAATCAGTTGTAATACCATCATTATCTCATCAGATTCAAGTCTGTCAATATCATCAATAAAAACAATAACTGGCTTTTGTATATAGCTTATACAATCACTAAGTTCATTAAATTCTTTTTCAATTGGATTAACTTTATTCCCCGTATATACTTTCAGCAACTTAGATAACCAACCTAACTCAGAACTTCTCAAAACTCTTGAATATCTACTTATTTCGGAAGATATATTTGGATTATAACTATGTAAAACCTCTGATAATGTTGTTAGAAAGTCTTGTGTTATTTGTCCAGAATTTGTTGAAAACCATGGATTGAACTTGACAATAATGGCTTTGTTATAAGAATTTGAGTTTTCGTCATTTTCAACAGCATATTGCATTAAATTCAAGAAGGAAGTTTTCCCACTACCCCATTGAGCCTGTATACCAATGCATAGAGCTCTATCACTATAGTATTGAGGGTTTGAAATAATTCTAGACAATAAATCTTTTGAATGAGGATAATAGTCAAATTTATCTTCATCCTCTGTTTTTATTGGTAAGTCTACAGAGTCCGGTTGTTTTTTAAAGACTGTAATTTTTGAAAACTTTCTAGTTTTAATTATCAACCAAATTACAATATATTCAAATACAAACAAGTAGATAATATCTCCATATTTAATTCCACTTGAAAATAGATCAGTAAAGTGCCAAGTTGAATGTGGGTATAAGCGATAGAAGGTATATACAATACAAAGTATACTTACTAAATTTACAGAAGAGCTATCCAATTTAACATATTTAGTTGATTTTTCAAATAACATAAATGCAACATAAGTAGCTAACAAAAAATAAATTACTCTTACAACATTATCAGATAAGTCTATCTTATCAAAAACTTTGACAATAACATTAGCCACGATTATTGATTGAAACAATTGAAATAGCAGCAGTATAATCAAAGACCAAGCAATAATTTTTTTAATATTCATTTTATTATTTGTCATGTTATTATCTCTAATGGTTTTTTCCTTTTCCGCCCCAAAAATACAAAAAAAATTTATTCACTTAACTCAATTTGCAGAAATAGTTGTAAACATTGAGAAAAAAAAGAGCAATGTGGCAAAATAAAAACCGTCCGGACACAAAATCCAAACGGTTTTAGTAGGAGTAGAGCAGTATCAAATGTCTTTCTGAAGCCTAAATAAGCTATTGCTACCTTATTTAGTTGCTTATGATACAGCCCTGATCATTTAAAGGATTACATTACATAGCTGATAATAGCATCGCTCCACACACGTCCCGGATCTGAACCGGCACCAGCTACTTGTATAGCATATGCCTGTCCACGTATGAGGCCATCAATCACTATTTTGTGTTTGGTGGTCGAAGTGCGTTGTCGCACGCTTTTATCAGTCTCCGGATACTCAACGATTTCAACTTCGTACATCCGCGCATTGGGTACTACCTCCCAGGATATTTCCAGACTTCCACGTGTTGGACCAGGTTTGGCTACCACCTTTTCCGGACGCTCCAACAAGCCTACCGGAGTAGGTTTACGTTTCACTTCAAATCCTGCACTGATAATGGCTCCTTCATCTCCATTACACAAATCCTGCACCTGAATGGCAGTAGAAGCCATATAATCCTCTAATACATGACGAATCGCGTTTTTTTCAATTGTAACCGTTTTACCGCCCTGATTTACTTTAACCAAAATAAGTTTGAAAGTTTCATTTTGGTTTTTAATCAGTGTTACTTTGGGTTCCAAACTTGCAAACTTGGGATTGCCTGCCATGCCAAATACAATATTATCCGCTCTACGTGTCAACTCCATATCGGAGTACCGATTAGGTGAATAATCAACAATTACTTTTACTTTACTCATAATCGTTTCTTTTTTAATGAATACTAGAACTATAAAATCACAAACACTTACTTTAAAATATTAATTATAAAGATATTAAATCCTCTTTCAACTAATTCACATCACTATTTTTAATGCTCTTCAATCGGTTATTACTTGTAAGGAATAGACCATTACTTATAAGGAATACATCATTACTTGTAAGTAATAAGCCATTACTTGTAAAGAATAGATCATTACTTGTAAGGAATAAGCCATTACTTGTAAGTAATACATCATTACTTGTAAGGAATAAGCCATTACTTGTAAGGAATACGTCATTACTTGTTAGTAATAAGCCATTACTTGTAAGGAATAGATCATTACTTGTAAGAAATAGATCATTACTTGTAAGGAATACGTCATTACTTGTTAGTAATAAAATCAAAATGCTCCGGAAAATACATTTCACGATCCAAACTCCAATGTTCCTACTAATAAATGGATTTTTATAAAGCCCTTCTACCGGTTACCGGAATAATAATGGCGTGTACAAACTACAAAAATTGGCATTCAAAAAACAGCTTCTTGTTTTCGGATGTAAAATAACAGCAAAAAAATGATAGGAAAAATACTGAAAAAGTAGTATTTTTTGCCGTATTTCGACAAAAGCAGCGATATATTTAAAACATTTCCTATATTTGTAGCGCATATAGCAAATTGGCAGCCTGCTGTTTCATATAAATAGCTACTGCTTTTTGTTACATTTTTTTTGTTTTAGGTAGATGAGTTATTATTATTTAAAACGATTCATTATGCAAGACTTAAAATTAAACAAAATTCTGCTGAATGAGCTAGAAGAAGCTTTTTCGCAATCTAAAGTCACTCCGACTCCCGATATCGATCGGAAAAAAGAGATTTTTTCCGAATCATTTAGTATGTTGGCTCCGATTCAAGCTACGGATTTTTCTATGCTTGAACTGAATAACGGCAGTTTTTCGACAGTTACCTCCTTGTATGAACACCGGTTGGAATATCCGGCTATTGCTCCGAACAAAAAAATAAGTGAATCCCCCTGGGTAACGCTTACGCATCCCAACGATCTGGCTTTTATACTATCGCTGGCCATAGATTCTGTACGTTTTTTAAACTGGCTGCCAACTGATAGGGTGAAAGATTTCAGTCTCAGTTATCAGCACCGGCTAAGAACCAAAGATGGTATTTACCAATGTTTTTTGATCAGCTATAAAACACTGTTGTCGGATGAACAAGGCAAACCATATCTGCTCCTGCAAAATGTAGAGCCCCGTTCGTTTACTGAAACCAAAGATGATAAACGATATAGGATTGGTCTTATCGAACCGGCTGATTTAATTTCAAAAAGTAAATTGTTCAAGAATAAGGAATTGATTTTCTTTACCAGACAGGAAAGAGAAATTATCCACAAGGTAAATGATGATAAGACTTGCAAGCAAATATCCGACGAACTGAATATAAGTACTAAAACTACCAAAACTCACTTTCAGAATATTACACGAAAAGCAAACTTTCGCTCAGTAAAACAGGCAGCATTACATCTCAGCAAGTTGGGATTGCTACAGTTAGTGTCTTTTTTTACTGTCGGCTTTGATAATTGTTTCGGATTAAGCAACTTAGCATATTTGCTTTAAACGCATTACGATCTGATAGACAGACTATAAGGAATATTAAAGATTAAAATCAAGTAGGAGAGGGGTACAAAAAAAAATTTGGTACCCCTTTGTAAAGCACCTTTTTAAAGCATCTGAATAGTTAGAATTGAATGATGTGGCTCTCTTCGTTGAAATATATTCAAAACGATTATAATACAAAGTTTGCGATCTAAAGCATAGAAGCTGTTTTATCGCAAATTATTAAGATAAAAAATCAAATCTAAAAATAATCAAGATTCGGCAACAGCGTTGACCGATAATCTGTTTTACTACATTAAAAAAAATCGAAAAATGAAACGTACCATTTTCTTAGTCATTATTCTGTCCTCAGTCTGTTATGCTTTTGGACAAACCACCCAGGAAGAATACAATTATTGCAAACGAGAATACGCCAGAGCTGTAACTAACGGTTATGATTTGCGCAAAGACGCTGACATGATATTGATAAATATCGACACCATTGACGGAAAAGAATTGCAAACAATGGCTTTGCAACGAAAAGACAAATCAATTGCCTGTTATTATCTGCAAATGAAAAATGCATTAAAAACTACCCGGATCACTGTGCCTGATCCACGAAGTCCACGAAATATTTTATCGGATTTTCATAATATGTTTTCTTACCTGGATGCATCCGATAAATTCTGTTTTATGGTTATGACCAATAAGCTCCTGAGATTTCAATAAAAATCAATTTCTGTGCAATCGTACGGTTTTATGCGATTCTCAGCCTTTGTATGATGCCTTATTTCTTGTATCATTTTTTCCTATAATTTATATTATGTATAATAGAAAACATCGGGAATGGCAAACCCTCTTTTTTGGCATCGCACTTAAACTTTTGCAGATTTGTTTACTTCTTGAGTTATGTGTACTTTTGCAGCTTACTAATAAAAACATAAATGAATAAAGAACCAAAATGCCCTAAGTGTGGAATGGAAAACACCTACTACGATTCGACCATTGAACTTTACGTTTGTCCGGACTGCAGTCATGAGTTTTCAAACGAAACTGTCGTTGAAGAATTGGAAGATCTCACATGCAGAGACAGCAACGGCACCGAACTGCTAACCGGCGACAGCGTAACCCTGATTAAAGACCTGAAAGTACATGGCTCTTCCACCGTATTGAAACGCGGAACTAAAGTTAAGTTTATACGCCTTACCGAAGACCCTGAAGCTGTTGACTGTAAAATAGATGGAACCAGTTTTGTGCTGAAAACCTGCTTTTTGAAGAAATAATATAATAAACCGCCCCCAAACTCTAAAGGGGATTTAAAGCCATTAAACATCTGTTTAATGGCTTTTTTATTAATATAAGCTCACTCCTATTATTGCTCAGGGTTGAAACCTTGAGCATCCATATCAGTTGTTCCTAAAGAACTTATAAAACACACAAAAACAGCGTCATATGTACGACCGATATGGATGCAATGGAATTTATTCCATTGAAAATAGGAAAAAAATGATAGATATAGATTGGAAACAGGACTAATTAAAATCCCCTCTAGGCGTATGTAGGACTGAATCACACACATTAAAATAAACAAAAAGCCCCAAAACGTATCGTCCCGGGGCTTTTAATTAAACGGAGGGTCACTCCTATTGTAATAACTTTTGAGCTTTAATAATTAACCATCTACAATTAATCATTGACCATTCATTATTGTTTTTCTTTCAGATCAACAATCAGATTCAATTCATCCAGTTGCGATTGATCGATGGTTGAAGGCGAATCGGCCATCACATCACGTCCCGAATTGTTTTTAGGGAATGCAATACAGTCGCGAATACTATCCAAACCGGCAAACAAAGATACCAAGCGGTCTAACCCAAATGCCAATCCTCCGTGAGGTGGTGCTCCATACTGGAATGCATCCATCAGGAAGCCAAACTGAGCCTGCGCTTTTTCGGGCGTAAAGCCCAGGTATTTAAACATTTGGTTTTGTAATTTGCTATCATGGATACGAATTGATCCACCACCAAGTTCTACACCATTGATAACCATATCGTAAGCAGTAGCACGCACGGCTCCCGGATCGGTTTCCAACAAAGGTATATCATCCGGATTAGGAGATGTAAACGGATGGTGTGTAGCGTAAAAACGTTGTGTTTCTTCATCCCATTCAAAGAGCGGGAAGTCAATAATCCACAGCGGTGCATATACATTTTTGTCACGAAGACCTAACCTTGCTCCCATCTCCAAACGCAATTCGCACAAAGCTTTCTGCGTCTTACGTTTATCGCCGGCCAAAATTAAAATCAAATCACCGGCTTGTGCGTTGAACAACGAAGCAATCTGTTTTAAATCATCAGCTGAATAGAATTTGTCTACCGACGATTTAAATGTTCCATCGGCTTCGCAACGGATATATACCAGTCCCTTTGCTCCTATTTGCGGACGTTTTACAAAATCGGTCAGTTCGTCCACTTGTTTGCGGGTATATCCGGCACATCCGGTAGCACAGATACCTGCTACATAAGGAACGCTGTCGAATACCACAAAATTACGACCCGATACGGCTTCTTTCAGTTCTACAAACTTCATATCGAAGCGAATATCCGGTTTATCCGAACCGTAATATTTCATACCATCTTCCCAGGTCATACGAGGGAATGCTTCGGTAATATCTATATTCTTCACAAATTTGAAAAGGTACTTCATCATACCTTCAAAAAGCACCAATACATCTTCTTGCTCTACAAATGACATTTCGCAGTCAATCTGGGTAAACTCAGGCTGACGGTCGGCACGCAAATCTTCGTCGCGGAAACATTTGGCAATCTGAAAATAACGGTCGAAGCCGGAAACCATCAACAATTGTTTGAAAAGCTGAGGCGACTGAGGCAAAGCATAAAACTCACCGGGATTCATACGCGACGGAACCACAAAGTCGCGGGCACCTTCGGGTGTTGACCCAATCAGAATAGGAGTTTCCACTTCCAAAAAGTGCATCTGATCCAGAAAACGACGGAGTTCGAAGGTAATGCGGTGACGCAATTCCAGATTTTCGCGTACTGTAGGACGACGTAAATCCAGGTAACGGTACTTCATACGGATATCATCGCCACCATCGGTATTTTCTTCGATAGTAAAAGGCGGCGTTTTCGATTCATTCAGAATAATCAGACCCGATACCAGCAATTCAATTTCACCTGTTTCAATGTTAGCATTTTTATTGCTACGTTCGGCTACTTCGGCATCTACCTGAATCACAAATTCACGTCCCAGTTTATTGGCAGTTTCAAATAATTCAGCATTTGTATCCTGATTGAATACTAATTGAGTGATTCCGTAACGATCGCGGATATCAACAAAAGTCATTCCGCCCATCTTTCGGATGCGCTGTACCCAACCGGATAAAGTAACTTGTTGTCCTACGTTAGCAAGGCGAAGTTCGCCACAAGTGTGTGTTCTATACATATAAATATTAATTTATAATTCGTAATGCATAATTCATATTCAATTGATATGTAATCAATTAAATAGATATACCGACAAATAAAGAATTTTGTAACTGAAAATGTTGAGTTGTATAACTCATTTTTCAAAAACAGCTAACAAAAGTACTAAAAAAAGCTTATTAAAAAGTTATATTAATGCATTTTAGCACAAAAAAAGATGTAGAGAATTATCTGTTCTCCACATCTTTATTATGTTTGATAGACTGTAAATTACAAACTTAAGCCTGAGTTAGTTCAGGACTGATTTTTTTGATCAAACCTTTCAATACTTCACCCGGTCCGAGTTCAATAAATTCAGTTGCACCGTCGGTAACCATGTTTTTTACGGTTTGTGTCCAACGTACCGGAGCAGTTAGCTGAGCTATCAGATTTTGTTTGATGGCTTCTGCTTCAGTTTGAGGATAAGCATTTACGTTTTGATAAACAGGACAAACAGGTGTGCTGAATGTAGTAGCTTTAATAGCAGCTTGCAGTTCTTCACTGGCAGGTTGCATCAGTGGAGAGTGGAATGCACCACCTACAGGGAGTTTCAATGCACGTTTTGCACCTTTTTCTTTCAACAACTCACAGGCTTTGTCAATTCCTTCGATAGAACCCGAAATAACCAATTGTCCCGGACAGTTGTAGTTAGCAGGAACTACTACGCAGTCTTTAATAGAGTCGCACACTTCTTCAACGATTTCGTCGCTCAAACCAAGTACGGCAGCCATAGTAGAAGGTTCTTTTTCACAGGCTTTCTGCATAGCCATAGCACGTGCATACACCAGTTTCAATCCGTCTTCGAACGACAACGCACCGGCAGCAACCAAGGCCGAGAATTCACCCAATGAGTGACCGGCTACCATTTCCGGTTTAAAATCATCGCCCAACACGATAGCTGAAATCACTGAGTGAAGAAATACAGCAGGTTGAGTAACTTTAGTTTGTTTTAAATCTTCCGGAGTACCGGCGAACATTAAATCGGTAATGCGATATCCGAGAATTTCATTTGCTTTTTCAAAATATTCTTTAGCCAATGGCGATTGATCATATAGGTCTTTGCCCATTCCTACAAATTGAGCGCCCTGACCGGGAAAAACATAAGCTTTCATATAAATTTATATTTAGTATTATAATCGTTATTTCTGAGAATAAAAAAAAGAGTATACCGCTGATAATAAAACAGCTGATCGATACTACAGGAATGTTTTTTTTCGCAAACCGATCGCAAAGGTACTATTTTATACGCAAAATTCATAATTCAGCATTCACAATTGCTACTGTTGTTTTGTATAATGCTGTATATCAAACTTATTGTCCATACATTTCGAAGCCCGAAACCGATACCCCAAAGAAGGTTCGGTCATTTTCAGATACAGATTTTTTCTAGTAAATTTGCAACATAATAATTAAAACCCCGATGGAACAAATTCTAAAATACTTCCCCAACCTGACAGATACACAAAAGGCTCAATTCGAAGCACTTTATGATTTGTATTTCGACTGGAACGCAAAGATAAACGTGATTTCCCGCAAGGACATCGAAAACCTTTACGAGCATCATGTACTGCATTCGTTGGCTATAGCCGAAATCATTCGTTTTCAACCGAATTCCACCATCTTAGATGTTGGCACCGGAGGTGGTTTTCCGGGAATTCCACTGGCTATTCTTTTTCCCGAATCAACTTTTGTATTGATCGATTCCATTGGAAAAAAAATTAAAGTGGGAACTGAAGTAGCTACGGCTATAGGTTTAAAAAACATTACATTAAAACATCTGCGCGTTCAGGAAGAAAAAGGCAAGTTTGACTTTGTGGTGAGTCGTGCCGTCATGCCGTTGGATGATTTGGTGAAGCTGGTAAAAAAGAATATCAGCAAAAAACAAATGAATGCCTTACCCAACGGACTTATCTGCTTGAAAGGTGGCGAGCTACAGCATGAAATACTACCCTATAAAAATGTAGCCGAATTGTTTGAAGTAAGCGAATTTTTCAACGAAGAGTTCTTTAAAACTAAAAAAGCTGTATACGTACCACTGTAACCGCTAGTAGCCTCTGATCTTATTTACAGGCATTACCTATCCGGGTTATTTCTATTTACCCATCATCTAATAACTATGAATAACCACAAACAACCGGAATAATAACGACTAACGAAATAGAGATGACAATTAAAATATTCACATTCAATCCTTTTCAGGAAAATACATACTTGCTGTTTGATGAAACAAAAGAAGCAGTGCTTATAGATGCCGGATGCATCACCGATACCGAAAAGCTTACATTAAAACGATTTATCGATGAAAATGATCTTACGCTGAAGCGTTTGATTAACACCCATCTGCACCTCGATCATCAGTTTGGAAATAAATTTGTAACCGATACCTTTGGTTTACTGCCCGAAGCAAATCAACAGGATGAGTTTCTGCTGGCCAATGTAGTGGCACAAGCCAAGTCTTTCGGTTTCAGCGTGGAAGAAGAAGCTCAGCCACTGGGTAAATACATAAATGAGGGCGACGAAATAAAATTTGGAAACTGTAGTCTTAAGGCAATTCACGTACCGGGACATTCTCCCGGTAGTCTGGCTTTTTATTCAGAAAAAGAAGGTGTTGTATTTGCCGGAGATGTGCTGTTCCGCAATTCTATTGGAAGGACGGACTTGCCGTATGGCGATTATGCCACGCTTATACTGTCGATTACCAAAAAACTGCTTCCCCTACCCGACTCCACAGTGGTTTATTGCGGTCATGGACCATCCACTACCATTGGTAGTGAAAAAAACAGTAATCCGTATTTATAAACTGAACGGATAAATCTACCTTCCGGCTGTTCATTCAGTGAAACTACTGGTAGAGATTATTCTCTTCAATAAATTGTAATACAGAAGGATGTAGCCATACGCTTACATCCTTTTTTTGTGCGATGGAATTGCGTATTTCGGTTGAAGAAATATTGTAGAAATCAGTATGAAGCAATTGCATTTGAGGGTATCTGGCAGCTACTTCGGCAAAATCGGCTCCCTGACGGGGATAAACCAATACCGGATATTGTTCCAGAAGCAATAAATGATCTTTCCACTGATCAAAAACCAGTGCATTGTCACTTCCTATGACCAGGGTAAACCGGCAATCGGGAAAATGTGATGACAATACATGCAAGGTATCAATAGAATACGAAGGAATAGGCATCGTAAATTCAACATCACAGGCTTTAAATCGGGGCTCTTCCCTGATGGCAAAAATCAACATATCCAGACGGATATATTCATCGAGTAATTCCGATTGATCTTTTAATGGATTGCAGGGCGAAATAACAAACCACACTTCATCAACCAATTGATTGTTGACCAGATAGCCGGCCAGTTTCTGATGAGCCAGATGAATAGGATTAAACGAGCCAAAATAAAGAGCAACACGTTTTTTGCTATCAGACCCCGACTCTTTTTCCGAAGATTTTTGTTTTGATAAGTTGCTGTTAGGCTGCATATACTACCGTGTTTCCTTTTTACAGAAGAAAAGTTATTATTTTTTCAGAAACTCTCTTATCGAACGTTCTGCTTCGGCTTTTGCAAGCTCCAGATTATCGTTTACCACCACGATGTCAAACTTTGAAGCAAAGCTCATCTCAAATTCGGCTTTTCCAATGCGCTTTTCTATCATCTCGGCCGAATCGGTTCCTCTACTTACCAGACGTTTGTGCAACTCATCAATACTTGGTGGTGCAATAAACAAAGCTAATGCCTGATCGCCAAACTCTTTTTTGATGTTTAGCCCCCCTACTACATCCACATCAAAAACAATGTTTTTCCCCTGGGCAGTAATACGTTCAACTTCACTGCGAAGTGTACCGTAGTAACAATTTTGATAAACTTCTTCGTATTCAAGGAATTCTTGATTATCAACCTTTTGTCTAAATTCTTCGGGAGTGAGATAATAATAGTCAACTCCGTGTTTTTCAGCGCCTCTTGGAGCACGACTGGTGGCCGAAATAGAAAATTCCATATCGAATCCACAGCCTAATAAGTATTGTACCAGGGTACTTTTGCCAGCTCCCGAAGGGGCTGAGAATATAATTAATTTGCCGGACATGTTTTTATTCGGTAGTTAATAGTTTGTTGTTACTAAATATGCAGTAAGCGTTGCTAACCGGTAGTTGGCTGCTAAGTAGTTTATCATGGACAATAAGAAACCGGAATCTCTTCAATATCCGAAACCGGTTTTCTTTACTACCCACTATCTGATTCTTACTTCTGAACTAAAGGACGTTCAGTACCTGCTCTTTTATCTGTTCCAAATCGTCTTTCATAAGTACAACGATTTTTTGCATCTCGCTGTTATTGGCTTTAGAACCTAGTGTATTAATCTCACGTCCAATTTCCTGTGCAATAAATCCCAGTTTTTTACCCGGTGATTTTTCATGTTGCATAGTTTCGGTAAAATAGTCCAGATGGTTACGCAGGCGAACCTTTTCTTCGTTTACATCCAGCTTTTCGATATAAAAAATCAATTCTTGTTCCAAACGGTTTTTATCGTAGTCAATTTTATCGGACAGAGCCTGTAGGTTTTCTTCCAAACGGGCTTTTATTTTTTCGACACGTTCGGCTTCAAAGGGTGCTGTTTGCTCAAGTAACTGACCGATATGTGCTATTTTATCGGTAAATACACGTTCAAGCGATTTACCTTCCTGTATACGAAATGCAGTAAGTTGCTCAACGGCCGATGCCATGGTTTTACGAATTTCCAACCATTCGTTTTCATCCAGTTCTACCGTTTCTGTTTTCATTGTATCGGGCAAACGAAGCAATACATCAAACCAGTTAGCCGGAACATCAATACCCAAATTTTCAGATAATGTTTTGATTTGTTGATAATAAGACTCTATCACGGATTGATTGATCTGTGTAACCGATTCTTTTCCGGAATTGTCCACATACAATGAAAGGTCTATTTTTCCCCGTTCCAGTTTTTGAGAAAGCTCATTACGTATCTCAATATCTTTTTCACGATACAGACCTGATATGCGTGTGGAAACATCTAACTGTTTACTATTTAAAGATTTAACTTCTACAACTATTTTCTTATTTCCAAATTCACAAGTGGCTTTACCAAAGCCTGTCATTGACTGTATCATTGTTTTTATCTGTTTAATGTTTTATTTATGCAAAAATACAATTTTTATTTCAAAGAACGACTTAAAGAAAGTATTGGCTATCTAAATTGACAAAAGTTGTATCCTGTTTTGATAAAAAAAAACACGACAAAACAATTTTTATTTTACAAAATTGTTCTTATCTTTGCCGACACTAAAAAAGCAATTATTCATGAACTTTACCGACTCGTTTTTTTATTGGCGTTGGCTAATTTGTTATCGTAAACAATGAGGTCCAATTTGTTGTAAGTATATTAAAACAAATAATTCCATATAACAGCCTGTTGTTTATCTAAGACAACAGGCTGTACTTTTTTAAATTATCACACTAAAATATTTATAGAAAATTTTATTGCACATGGAAAAAACTAAGAAGTTCTTGCTGGCTGAAAATGAATTACCTACTAAATGGTACAATATTGTTGCCGACATGCAAACCAAACCAATGCCTATGCTTCATCCGGGTACCAAACTACCTTTGAAAGCTGAAGATTTATATCCAATGTTTGCCAAAGATCTGGCACATCAGGAACTAAATCAAACTGATCCCTGGATTGAAATCCCCGAAGAAGTTCGCGAAAAATATAAGATCTACCGCCCTACTCCACTGGTTCGTGCTTATAATCTTGAAAAAGCATTGGATACGCCTGCTCATATTTATTTTAAAAACGAAAGTGTAAGCCCTGTAGGTTCTCACAAATTGAATTCGGCACTTGCGCAGGCTTATTATTGCAAAAAAGAAGGTACTACCAACATCACTACCGAAACCGGTGCCGGTCAATGGGGAACTGCCTTGGCGTTTGCTGCAAAAATATTCGGACTAGAGCTGGCTGTTTACATGGTAAAAATCAGTTATGAGCAAAAACCATATCGTCGGTCATTAATGCAAACCTGGGGAGCTCAGGTTATTGCTTCACCCAGCATGTCAACCAAAGCCGGACGCCAGATACTGACCGATAATCCTACTTATCAGGGAAGTTTGGGAACAGCTATCTCGGAAGCTATCGAACTGGCTATGCAAACTCCAAACTGTAAATACACCCTAGGTAGCGTACTGAATCATGTATCGTTACACCAAACAGTGATTGGACTGGAAGCAGAAAAACAGATGGAAATGACCGGAGAATATCCCGATGTAGTGATTGGTTGTTTTGGAGGTGGTTCTAATTTTTCCGGAATCTCTTTCCCTTTTATGCGTCATAACATCAAAGAAGGTAAAAAAACTCGTTTTATTGCCGCAGAACCTGCTTCGTGCCCTAAACTAACCCGCGGAAAATTTGAATATGACTTTGGTGATGAAGCCGGTTACACACCACTATTACCCATGTTTACTCTGGGACATAATTTTGCACCTGCTCATATTCATGCCGGTGGACTTCGTTATCATGGTGCCGGAACAATTGTCAGTCAGCTAATGAAAGACAATATGATGGAAGCTGTTGATATTGATCAGTTGGAGTCATTTAAAGCAGGTGTACTCTTTGCTCAGACAGAAGGAATTGTTCCTGCTCCCGAATCGGCTCATGCTATTGCAGCTGCTATCAATGAAGCACAAAAATGTAAGGAAGAAGGAGTTTCAAGAAATATTCTGTTTAACCTGTCAGGACATGGACTGGTAGATATGGCTGCTTATGATCGATACTTGGCCGGCGATCTGGTGAACTATTCATTATCGAAGGAAGACATTGAAAAAAATGTGAGCAAGTTGGAGCATTTGGTATAGCAATAAAATACTAACTGCTTATAAAAAACAAAAGGCTTCGAAAAATCGAAGCCTTTGTTTTTTTAGAAAATTATTTGCTGTGTGAACTAATAATTTCTTCTTTTTTATAATTAATATGCGTTATAATACGCAATGAAGTATCCTTAGTCAAATAACTCCAGGCCCAATTGAAGAAAATAACTATTTTATTACGAACACTCAGAATAAGCATCAAATGTAAAAACATCCATACATACCAAGCCAACGGACCTTTGAACTTGATAAACGGCAACTCTACCACCGCTTTATGTTTACCGATAGTTGCCATCATCCCCAAATCATGATATTCAAACTCTTCGGGTTTGTAATTTTCATTTTTTATAGACTTCAAAATATTTTTACTCAGAAGTTTTGCCTGATTAATGGCCACATTGGCTACTTGAGGATGCCCTTTAGGATATTTAGGAGTTTCCATATAGGCCACATCGCCCAAAGCATAAATATTATCGAACCGTTTAAGTTTATTGGTACGATCCACAATATACCTGTTTCTGAACACATCCTCAGGTTCCAGTCCTTCAATAATATTACCTGTAACACCGGCTGCCCAGATTACATTTTTTGTGGGAATCTTTTCCCCATTATTTAATGTAACCACGTCACCGTCGTACGATTCAATCAAAGTCTCTGTTCTAACTGTTACACCCAGATCTTCCAGATACTTTCTGGAAGCAGACTTCGATTCTTCACTCATATTATTCAATGTATTCTTACTTCCTTCTAACAGAATAATATTAAATTTACTAAAGTCAATATTATGGTAATCTTTGGGTAATACATCGTTCTTAAGTTCAGCAAATGAACCTGCAAGTTCAACACCAGTAGCCCCTGCACCAACAATGACTACATTCATCCAGGCTTGCTTTTCTTCCGGTCTGGCAAAAATTTCTTTTTCGAAACTGAAAAGTATTTTGTTACGAATATCGATTGATTCTTCAGTGGTTTTCATTGAAAATGCATGTTCACTCATTTGTTTGTTACCAAAGAAATTTGTTTTACACCCTGTGGCAATTATCAAATGATCATACGTAATGGTTCTATCATAAGCAGTCATTATCTTTTTTTCTGCCGGATTTATACTCGTAATATCTGCCATTCTGAAATCAACGGTTTTACTTCGTTGAAAAATTTTACGAAATGGAAATGAAATGCTTGATGGCTCAAGTCGCCCCGTTGCAACCTGATAAAACAAAGGTTGAAATTGATGATGATTCTGTTTATCAACCAGAATAACTTTTAAATCAGCTTTCGTTAATGCTGTAGCCAATTGTAAGCCGGCAAAACCGCCTCCGATAATAACTACTTTATCCCCTTCTTTAATACCTAAATTACTCATATCTCTTTTATTTAATACAATCTATAAACTTAACTAAATAACAACAAAAGTACGGAAATGTTGACTAATAAAGATTTTTTTCTCTAATTATAGCGCATGTAAATTGTAATTTGCTGAACATGACAATATAATACACGTACGAAATTATTAGAATATTATCTTTATCTTTGCATTTAAATAGTAGGTCGGTTTGTCGCTTTTCCCTTGTGGAATGGAGGAAAGTCCGGGCAACGCAGAGAGCCATATTTCTTAACGGGAAGCTGTTCGCAAGAGCAGAGTAATGTAACAGAAAAAAACCGCTCCGTTTTTCGGAGTAAGGGTGAAAAGGTGAGGTAAGAGCTTACCGGATTCGATGGTAACACCGGATGCCGTACATCTTATGGGTTGCAAGATCACGTATACCGACGTATGTAGGGTTTCTCGCCCGATGTCGGGGGGTAGATCGCTAAAGGCAAGTGGAGACATTTGTTCGAGATAAATGACAAACGCTTTGTGAAAGCAAAGTACAAAACCCGGCTTATAGATCTACTATTTTTTTATAGAAATTCCCATCTTTATATATAGTTCTTTTTATGTCGAAATTTATAGCATCTATCGCTCAGATATATAATTTTATTCGATACGACATTTGGCGGGTAACAGAAGACGAATTATCCCGCTCTCGTCGATTTATGTATCGCCTGCTAAAAACATTAGTTCTGGCAATCCGGGGATTCATAAATGATGATTTAAATGTAAGAGCTTCTGCACTCACCTACTCTGTTTTATTTGCTATCGTTCCTCTTTTTGCACTGATTATTGCAATAGGGAAAGGTTTTGGTGTCGATAAAATAATAGAAAGCTCATTGCAAGATACGTTTATAGGTCAGTCGGATATAATTCCAACAGTAATGGGATTCGTTGAACGTTACCTGAAGTCCACACAAGGCGGGATATTTATTGGTGTGGGTATCGCCATTTTGTTTTGGTCGGTGATGAATTTCTTTATGCAGGTAGAAAGAGCATTTAACCGCATCTGGCAGGTAAAAGAATCCCGTTCTTTTATCCGGCAATTCTCCACTTATTTCTCAGCTATTCTTATTGTTCCACTGGTAATTGTCTTTTCCGGTGGATTGTCCATTTATGTAAGTTCGGCTGTTAAGCAGTCCTACGTATATGATGTTCTGAGCCCTCTGCTACGATTCGGGGTGAAATTTATACCCTATTTTATCAATTGGATTGTATTTACCATTTTATATATTGCCATGCCCAACACGAGGGTTAAGTTCTGCAACGCTCTCATTGCAGGAATAGTTGCCGGTTCTGCGTTTCAGGCATTTCAAATGTTATATATAAACGGTCAGGTATATTTATCGCGCTACAATGTCGTATACGGTAGTTTTGCTGCTGTTCCTTTGTTGATCCTTTGGATTCAGATTTCGTGTCTGATCGTGCTGCTTGGAGCAGAGATATCCTATGCCTCGCAGAATATTAGTAATTTTGATTTTGAACTAGACACAAACAATATCAGCACGCGCTATAAAAACTTTCTGACGCTTTTTCTTACCTATGTTATCGTAAAACAATTTGAAGAGCAAAAACCACCCTTATCGGCAGAACAAATTGTGTTGAAATATAAACTCCCTACCCGAATTGTAAACGAGATCTTATTGAAATTAGTAGAGGTATCGATATTAACCGAAGTATTGAGTGGAAAAAAAGGAAAGCTAAAAACTTATCAACCTGCTATTGATATTAATCAGCTTACAGTAAGTTTATTATTTAGTAAACTTGAAATTTATGGATCTGAATTATTTCTGACGAATAAAAATGAATTGTTGGATACCTTTTGGCAAAAAACACTGGACATCAAACAACGCACGGAAGAACATACAGAACAGATACTTGTAAAAGACATTTAATCTGCATCTTACATAAATCATAGAAAAAAAACTATTTTCAACAAATCAATTTTTCTTGTTTTTTAAATGCAATATTCTCGGCTTTATTAAAAAGAAAATTGTATTTTTGCACTCATTATTTTTCTATCTAAATATAATTTAAGGTGCGTTCCTCTAATGGTTAGGAGATCGGTTCCTCAATCCGAAGATAGCAGTTCGATTCTGCTACGCACTACATAATATGGCATCATCTGAATAAGTACTTGATTACAGAATAACAATATATACTTTTGCCGTAAAGAAGAAAAACAACATCACACCTGAATTAAATAAAAAACAATAAATACTTGCATATTCAAAATATAGTCGTACATTTGCAACGTTTTCAAATCACATAGGCAGTCCTGTCTCTGTAAGAATAATCAAAAAAAACATAACATTCACAATTTCAACGTTTTTTCCGGAAGGAAAATCTCACCAAAACGTTTATTCATCACTTTATGAGTAATTACAACATTTTGCAATTGAATGCGAAAGAACTGTCCGAGTTAAAGGACATCGCAACTGAATTAGGTCTGAAAGTCTCAAATTCAACAAAAAAAGAAACTTTAGTTTATGACATTCTCGACCAACAAGCGGTAGTGAATGCTCAACGAAAAACTATCACTAACGAAAATCAGGAAATTGAACGGAAAAAGCGCCTTCGTGTGCCAATAAAGAAAACTCCTGAACAAAAAGCACTTGCTCAACAAGCAGCAGAAAACAAAGGATCAAAGCCAGCTTCTAAAGACGCCAAAGAATCCAAACCTGTTATCGTAAAACCTACAGAAGCAGTGAAAGCAGAATCAAAATCAGTCGAGAATACCACTCCTGAAACTGAAGCCAAACCTGCAAAAAAAGTCAACAAGCCCAAACAACCCAAAGCAGCCAAACCTGCTATTGTGAAACCAGTGGCTACCGAAACAGTTGAAAAAGCAGAAGTCAAAGAACCAGAAGTTGTAGCTCCGGTAACTCCTCCAACTAAAGTATTTGTATTGGAAGAAAGACAAGAAGATGAATCAATAGAAGAAACCTTGTTTGTTACCGAAACTCCCAGCACAGAGCAAACAGAAGACGAAGCTGAAATTCTACGACCTATTCTGGAAATAGCTGAAATCAAAACTTTCAAACAAAACAATAACAATCAGAATAACGGCAATGGAAACAACGGTAATAATAACCGTAACAAATTTAATAGCCGTCCTGAAAAAGCCGAGAAACAATTCGATTTTGATGGTATTCTGGAAGGAACAGGAACGTTGGAAATGATGGCCGATGGGTACGGTTTTCTTCGTTCTGCCGATTATAATTACCTGGCTTCACCTGATGATATTTACGTATCACAATCTCAAATAAAACTTTTCGGACTTAAAACCGGTGACACGGTAAAAGGTGCCATTCGTCCTCCAAAAGAAGGCGAAAAGTATTTCCCACTTATCAAAGTAGCTCAAATCAATGGCCGTTCACCGGAATATGTTCGCGATCGCGTTCCTTTTGAGCACCTCACTCCTCTTTTCCCTGATACCAAATTTAATCTTTGCAGCGGTAAAAACGATACACTTTCAGCCCGTATGGTTGATTTGTTCTCTCCTATCGGTAAAGGTCAACGCGGATTAATTGTAGCTCAACCAAAAACTGGTAAAACTGTCTTATTAAAAGACATCGCCAATGCTATTGCTGCAAACCACCCCGAAGTATACATGATTGTATTGCTTATTGACGAACGTCCGGAGGAAGTTACCGACATGGCTCGCAGTGTACGTGCAGAAGTAGTTTCGTCCACTTTTGACGAACCTGCAGAACGTCATGTAAAAGTGGCTAGTATGGTTCATGAAAAAGCAAAACGTATGGTTGAATGCGGACAAGATGTAGTTATTCTTTTGGATTCAATTACCCGTTTAGCTCGTGCATACAATACTGTATCTCCGGCTTCAGGTAAAATTCTTTCGGGTGGTGTGGATGCTAATGCATTACACAAACCAAAACGTTTCTTTGGAGCTGCACGTAATATTGAAAATGGTGGAAGCTTGACAATTATTGCTACTGCACTAACCGAAACCGGTTCTAAAATGGATGAAGTAATCTTCGAAGAATTTAAAGGAACCGGCAACATGGAACTTCAGCTTGATCGTAAATTATCGAACAAACGAATCTTCCCGGCTGTGGATATTATGGCTTCCAGTACACGTCGTGATGATTTGTTGCTTGATAAAGATACATTAAACCGCATGTGGATTTTACGTCGCCACCTTTCGGATATGAATTCGATGGAAGCAATGGAATTTTTGAAAGATCGATTGGAACGTACCGAAAACAATGACGAATTTTTGGTATCGATGAATGCGTAATGCATTTCCATATCTCAGTATATAAAAAGAGTTGTCGGGTATTGTCCGGCAACTCTTTTATTTTATCCACGCGCATAACTTATAGGAAATAAATGATATTCAATAATAATTGTTTGTTTCTAAGATTATTTGTTTTATTTTTGTAAAACATATAAAATCTATAAAGAAATGAACCGACTAATGAAATTGAATTTATGTTTTGCTACAATAATAGCTCTGGTTATATTTGTTGCATGTGCTAAGGATGAAATAACCAGCCTCACATTAAATTATACCTCCTTAAATTTTACGATTGGACAAACAGATTCGTTGGTTGCCATTATAGCTGGCAAAGGTGATATTCAGAAATTTCCCATCGACTGGTCAACAAGCAACTCTGCCGTTGTAACGGTTGTAAAAGGTAAAATAGAAGCCGTTGCTACGGGATCAGCCATCGTCACAGCCAAAACGGGATCTAAAACAGCAAGCTGCACTGTCACAGTAACCAATCAACTATATCCGGTAACTACCGAAGGATATCTGGTTTACAGAGGCGATCTTTTCAATGCCGGCCTTTCGAATTATTTTGACGTTTATCTGGCCGGTAAAGTAGATACAATGGTGTTATCTTTCAACCTTTCATTAAACGTGGAAGACAGTTTGCCGGTAGGTACTTACCCGGTATCAACTATCCGAAATCTGGAAGATCTTCAGCCTAATGTAGCAAATTCAGCATTTTCTGATGGCTGGTATATTTATGGATCGTACTACTACAAGAACTTTCTGAATCCCGTAAGTAGTGGAAAGATACTAGTTTCGAGCTCAAACGGCAACTACATCATAGAATATGACCTGCTTGATTTGTATGGAAATACGATTTACGGAACCTATGTGGGAAAACTGATTTATCGAAATACCGTAACTGCATCCTCGGTACAGGCAATCTCTAAAGTTTCTATAAACCAATTGTCCAGTAAGGAAAACAAACTACAAAAGTTGAACAAACCCTGAGTTGTTTGTCAAAAGCATTGAAGTGAAACGAGCATTCAACACCCATTGAATGCTCGTTTTCTTGCACAAACGGGAGCATTTTATGCAGTTTTTTCACCGCTTTAGGAAAAAAGCACTATCTTTGCAGCCGGAAAATTGTAAGATTCATTATAATAATCACGTCAATCGGAAACAAAGCAACAGACTCTGTATGCCGGACTAAATCAGATTGACATCATTAAAAAAAAATCGTAAACATGAAATTATTAGAAGGAAAAGTAGCTATCGTAACCGGTGCTGCACGTGGAATTGGCAAAGCAATTGCCCTGAAACTGGCAAGCGAAGGTGCTGACATTGCATTCACCGATCTGAACATCGATGAAAATGCCTTAAACACACAAAAAGAGCTTGAAGCATTTGGTGTAAAAGCCAAAGGATACGCTTCGAATGCAGCTAACTTTGACGAAACGCACACGGTAGTGGCCGAAATAGCCAAAGAATTCGGTCATATCGACGTATTGGTAAACAATGCAGGTATCACCAAAGACGGTTTGATGATGCGCATGAGCGAAGGTCAATGGGATGCGGTTATCAACGTAAACCTGAAATCGGCTTTCAACTTTATCCACGCAGTAACTCCTGTGATGATGAAACAAAAAAGCGGTAGCATCATTAATATGAGCTCTGTGGTAGGTGTTTCGGGTAATGCCGGACAGGCCAATTACTCTGCTTCCAAAGCAGGTATGATTGGTTTGGCAAAATCAATAGCCAAAGAACTTGGTTCTCGCGGAATTCGTGCCAATGCTATTGCACCGGGCTTTATCGAAACTGAAATGACACACGCCCTGACAGAAGAACAACGTGCTAAATGGAACGAAACTATTCCATTGCGTCGCGGTGGTAGTCCTGACGAAGTAGCAAAAGTAACTTTGTTTCTTGCTTCGGACTTATCCAGTTATGTTAGCGGACAAGTTATCCATGTTTGCGGTGGAATGAATACTTAATCAGACACTCAACTGACAATGTATAAAAAAGCGTTTCAAAGAATTTTGGAGCGCTTTTTGTTTTAATAATGTTACTGAATAAATAGACTGCTTTGGTCGTTTTTGAAACGAAAAAATAGTATCTTTGTCAGTCTTTTTCTGAAAAACTGACAAAACAGGTAGATATAGAATAACACAATTATATAAAAAACTGAAGTAATGGGATTTAATGACTTTTTAGGGAAAATACTAGGGAATAAGTCGCAACGCGATTTGAAAGAAATCACGCCTTATGTAGATAAAATAAAAGCCGTTTATGGTGAAATATCCGCGCTTAGTAACGATGAATTACGTGCTAGAACTGAAACGATTAAAACCCGTATTCAGGATTATGTAGCGGCCGAAGTTGCCCGTGTTGCAGAATTAAAAGCAAGCATAGAAGATACTGAAATTGATCTTCGCGAGAAAGTTTATACTGAGATTGATAAACTGGAAAAAGAAATTACCGCTAAATACGAAGAAGTACTTGATGAAGTACTGCCCGAAGCATTTAGCATTATGAAAGATACAGCCCGCAGGCTGAATGAAAATGATGAAGTAGTGGTTACTGCCACTGATTTTGACCGCGAGCTGGCTACGAAGCACGATTTTGTCAGTATTCAGGGCGATAAAGCTCATTTTAAAAACCAATGGACTGCCGGCGGTAACCTGATTAAATGGGAAATGGTGCACTACGATGTACAGCTGTTTGGTGGTGTGGTACTTCATAAAGGTAAAATCTCGGAAATGGGAACCGGTGAAGGAAAAACGCTGGTAGCTACGCTTCCTGTATTCCTGAATGCATTAACCCGCAATGGTGTTCACGTAGTGACGGTAAATGATTACTTGTCGAAACGTGACTCGGAATGGATGGGACCACTGTATATGTTCCATGGCTTAACTGTAGATTGTATTGACAAGCACCGTCCGAATTCGGAAGAACGTCGTCAGGCTTATATGGCCGATATTACCTTTGGTACCAATAATGAATTTGGTTTTGATTACCTGCGTGACAATATGGCAACTGCCCCGCTCGACCTGGTACAACGCAAGCACAATTATGCTATTGTGGATGAGGTTGACTCGGTGTTGATTGACGATGCACGTACTCCATTGATTATTTCCGGACCGGTTCCGAAAGGCGAAGACCAGTTATTCGAAGACCTGCGCCCTAAAGTAGAACGCTTGGTAGATAAACAAAAAACGCTTGCAACCAAATACCTGGCCGATGCTCGTAACTTATTGAAGTCCGAAGATAAAAAAGAACAAGAAGAAGGTGCATTGGCACTGTTTCGCTCATACAAGGGGATGCCTAAAAACAAACCCTTGATTAAATACCTGAGTGAACAAGGCATGAAAGCTTTGCTGTTGAAAACTGAAGAGTTTTATATGCAGGAAAACAACCGCAATATGCACGTTGCCACCGATCCGCTTTTCTTTGTGATTGACGAAAAAAACAATACCATCGAACTTACCGATAAGGGTATTGATTTGATAACCGATAATACCGACGATGCTCAGTTTTTCGTTTTACCCGATGTAGGTAGCGAGATTGCCGAACTGGAGAAAGATAAATCGCTTTCGACAGAGGAAAAACAATCGCAGAAAGACGAAATTCTTCAGGCTTACTCTGTAAAATCGGAACGCGTTCATACCATCAACCAATTGCTGAAAGCTTACACGCTCTTCGAAAAAGATGTGGAGTATGTGGTGATGGAAAATAAAGTAATGATTGTGGACGAACAAACCGGACGTATTATGGACGGTCGTCGTTATTCCGACGGTTTGCACCAGGCTATCGAAGCCAAGGAGCGCGTTACCATCGAAGCTGCCACACAAACATTTGCTACTATTACCTTGCAGAATTACTTCCGCATGTATCACAAGCTTTCGGGGATGACCGGTACTGCCGAAACGGAAGCCGGCGAATTGTGGGACATCTATAAACTGGATGTGGTGGTTATTCCAACCAATCGCCCCATTGCCCGTATTGATATGGAAGACCGCGTGTACAAAACCAAGCGCGAAAAATATACAGCCGTTATCGACGAAATAGATAAGCTGGTAACTGCCGGTCGTCCGGTATTGGTCGGAACCACTTCGGTGGAAATTTCCGAACTGTTGAGCCGCATGCTCAACGGCCGTAAGATTAAACACAATGTGTTGAATGCAAAACTGCACCAACGCGAAGCCGAAATTGTAGCTGAAGCAGGTCACACAGGAACGGTTACCATTGCTACCAACATGGCTGGTCGTGGTACGGATATTAAACTGACTCAGGAAGTAAAAGATGCCGGTGGTTTGGCCATTATCGGTACCGAACGCCACGAAAGTCGACGCGTTGACCGCCAGTTGCGCGGACGTGCCGGACGTCAGGGTGATCCGGGTTCGTCTATTTTCTACGTTTCACTCGAAGATGATTTGATGCGTTTATTCGGTTCGGAACGTATTTCGGGCATTATGGATAAACTCGGATTTGAAGAGGGCGAAATGATTGAACACTCAATGATTTCGAAATCTATTGAACGTGCTCAGAAAAAAGTAGAAGAAAATAACTTCGGACGACGTAAGAATCTGTTGGAATACGATGATGTAATGAACTCGCAACGTGAGGTGGTTTACTCAAAACGTCACCACGCATTGATGGGCGAACGCATTGGCGTGGATATTACCAATATGATTTACGATACGGCCGACGGTATAGTGGAAAATGCCCGTAACAGTGGTGATTACGAGCTAATGGAAGAAGACTTGCTGAAAGTTTTTGCCATGGATGCTCCTTTTACCGAAGAGGAATTTAATAGTGCAAGAGTGGCTGTATTAAGCGAAAAAGTGGCCGAAGCTGCTTTGAGTACTTTTAAACGCAAAATGGAAAAACTGGCTTCGATAGCTTATCCGGTTATCAAAGAGGTATATGAGCAAAAAGGACAGCAATATGAAAATATCCTGATTCCGGTTTCCGACGGACAGCGCGTGTTGAATATTACTGCTCATCTGGAAACTGCTTATAAAACCGAAGCCCGCGAGGTGGTAAAAGCTTTTGAAAAACAAACCTTGCTGTATGTAATTGACGACGAATGGAAAGAACATCTTCGCCAGTTGGACGAATTGCGTAATTCGGTTCAGAATGCAAGTTACGAACAAAAAGATCCGCTGTTGATTTACAAACTCGAATCGTTCGGATTATTTAAAGAAATGATTGATGCCATTAACCGTAAGGTGTTGGCCATCTTATTGCGTGGTCAAATCCCAATGCGCGAACCGGAACAAGTGCGCGAAGCACGACCAAGCGAACGCATGGATTTGAGCAAATACAAAACGCAAAAAGATGATGCAAACAGCCGGGGCGAAGATCCTACTAAACAGGATACCCGCGAGAAAGTACATCAGGAACCAATTCGTGTAGAGAAAAAAGTAGGTCGTAACGATCCTTGTCCTTGCGGAAGCGGTAAAAAATACAAAAACTGCCACGGCGCAGCCTAATTCAGTAGTAAGCGGTAAGCAGTAAGAAAGTAAGCACATTGGCTTACCGCTTACTGCTTACCGCTTACCGCTTAAAAACTACTTATTATGCTACTAAACTATATCACCTGGAATGTTGATCCGGTATTATTTCATTTAGGACCTTTGGCTGTTCGTTGGTACGGATTACTTTGGGCCATTGGCATTTATGCTACGTTGCTCATTGTGCAGCGACTGTACAAACACGAAAAATTACCCGAAGCCTGGCTCGACAAATTATTTCTGTACACAGTGATTGGTGCCATAGCCGGTGCTCGACTGGGTCATTGTCTGTTTTACGAGTGGCAATTAATGCCCGAACCCGTAACATTTCTGGGTATGACATTCGAATATGGCAACCATTACCTGTCGCATCCGTGGGAAATATTGTATATCTGGCACGGCGGACTGGCCAGTCATGGTGGAGCTATCGGAATTCTGATTGCCATGTATTTTTTTAATAAAAATGTTTCAAAAAAAGGATATATCTGGATCTTCGATCGTTTGGTAATTGGTGTAGCTATTTGCGGTGCAGCCATCCGTATGGGAAATCTGATGAACTCGGAGATCTACGGAGGCGTTACTTCTTTGCCCTGGGGATTTGTGTTTATACGCGACCTGCAAGGCGACGGACTGCCCCACCACCCCACTCAGATTTACGAAATGATTTACTGCTTGCTTACCTTTGCCATCACCTGGTGGTTGTATTGGAAAAAAGAAGCATATAAAAAGAACGGATTAATCTTCGGAGTTTTTCTTATCGGCATCTTCGGATCGCGCTTTGTGTTGGAATTTATCAAAAACAACCAGGAAGCCTTCGAATCGAACTTTCCGCTGAACATGGGACAAATCCTGAGTTTACCATTTATCATTTGGGGCATTTGGCTAATCGTCCAAAGTAGCAAAACGAAGGTTGAGCTTAAATAAACAGAGGGGCGGCAATGCCCCTTTGTCCGTTTTACGAAACACATCGGGATGCATTGTCGTGCATTATTCTATCTAAATAACAACAACGAGACCAAAAGAAAGCTTTTGGACTTTCTGAAATTTTTCAACGAGACCAAATGGAAGCTTTTGGTGCTTCTGAAATTTTCAGCGAGACCAAATGGAAGCTTTTGATGTCTATGAAATTTTCAGCGAGACCAAATGGACACTTTTGGAGCCTGTGAAATTTTCAGCGAGACCAAATGGATACTTTTGATGTCTATGAAATTTTCAGCGAGCCCAATTGGATACTTTTGATGCCTGTGAAATTTTCAGCAAGGCCATTGTTAAACAAGGGAGATAAAAAACAAAAGTCTTTCGTATCACTTGCCGGGATTTGGGTTTCGTTAGCAAAGTTCTACAAATAAAACAGCAATAAAACAAACAAGTATAATGGACAAAAATCATAATTCGGAGCCGGTTGACTTTACCAAAGTAAAACCGTATAATCAGGAGGAAGAAAAAACCGCCCAACTTGCCCGTATGTTTAATACCATATCGGATAAGTACGACAAATTCAATGATATTATGACCTGGGGGTTGGCGCGCATCTGGCGCAAGCAATCGCTGTTGGCTCTCAAGCAATACAATCCCAAAGATATACTCGACATTGCCGCCGGAACGGCCGATATGTGCATCAAGTCGTACGAATACCTGGCGCCCCACCACGTTACGGGTGTGGATATATCGGAACAAATGCTGGAAATGGGTCGCGCAAAAGTGGCTAAAGCCGGACTGAGCGACAAAATAGACCTGGAGGTACAGGATGTGTCGGCTATGACTTTTGCCGATGCCAGTTTCGATGCTGCCACCATTGCTTTTGGCATCCGGAACTTCGAAAAGCTGAACGACAGTCTGCAACAAATACACCGTGTGCTTCGTCCGGGCGGACATCTGCTTATTCTGGAAATGAACGAACCTCAAAAGGGTTTGTTATTCAAAGGATATCAGCTTTACACCAAAGTGTTTGTGCGACTTACCTCCCAATATCTGTCGAGCGACAAAAAAGCGTATGATTATCTGCAAGCTTCGATGCATGCTTTTCCCAATGGCGAACGCCTGATTCGTATTCTTTCCGACAACGGATTCTCACTCAACAAATACCGCAAGTTTACCTTCGGTGTTTGCAGCATGTATCTGGTTCAAAAATAAGAAAAAGAAAGTGGTTGTATAAAAGAACGCAAACAACGCAAACAACACAAATTTTCGCAAATAAAGATTTGTAAAGTTGAATATTATTTACTGAATTTCAATTTAATAAGATTGCGTTAATTAGCGCATTTTGCGTTCTAAAAAGACTTTTGAGACAGCCTCTTTGCTTCCGCTTTGCTATCAACCTGAGTTCGGAATCAGCAATAAATGAAAAAGCAGAATCAACTATATCTGAAAATAATATGTCGGTACGCTGTACCTCCAATTTATGTGTCTGACTAAATTTTCTACAGATAGCTCGGTGCGCTGCACCTTTTTGAGGGACAGAGTCCCAAAATATTTGTAGCATTAGGTATCAATTATCATCATTAGGTGCAGAGCACCGTAATTATTCAGTCATATAGTTTGAAAAATGAATTCGAGCTTATCCCGAGCTCAGGTTATCAGCGGAGCAGATTAATATCCCCTTTCAGTTTGTACTTCTTGCCATCTGCCCCAACAGCTTTAATGACATAAAAATAAGCCCCCGCTGCTGCTTTTTTACCACCAATGTATCCATCCCATCCTTTCATAGGATCACTCCACTTATACACCAGTCGGCCCCAACGGTTATACACCCAGGCATCAAACTGAATAATCGACTTATAAGCCACCCGGAATTCATCATTGTATCCGTCGCCATTCGGAGTAAATACATTCGGTGCTTCTATACTCGATGTAGAAACCGTAACCGTAATGGAGTCGGAATATGAACAAGTACCGTCGTTACTCACCGTCACTTTTACAACATAACTACCGGCTTCATCAAAAGTATATGGAGTCGTTTTTTCTATTCTGCCACTAATCAACGAAGTCTTTGACTTATCTTTAAATATTTGCCAGTTGTAGTATAACACAATCGGATCGTTGGGGTTACTATAGAATGTCATATCCAATGGTGCCGATCCGGTTACCTGCTTCGCTGATGTTGGACGGTCAGCTTCGTTGGTTGCATCACGCGTAACAACAACCGATGTTTCATGACAAATTACAGCTAGAGGCGTGTATGTAGTTACCGCAGGAGTTATGGTTATTCCTAAATCAGTTGCATACTGGTCACCCGAAAGCGTAAAAGTAGTAGCTTTGTATGGAACCTTAACTGTTTCAGTAGTTGGCATCGTAGGCGCAGTTAGTTTTACTGTTGCAGTAGAATCCTGCCATGCACTACCACCCCAACTGAGTGTTGTGTAGGTAATCTCAAAATTACGGGTTATCGTTTTAGTAGCACCTGCCGGTGTTTGATAACTAAGAGTCGGAATCTTTGCATCAATCACCAGATCTACATAGCTACATTTATCTGCGTTATCCTGAGCGGTTATCCCGGTCAAAACCGGTTTATAATTATTATAGTCAATCACCCAAATTGTAGTTTCTTTTCCATCTACGACTAAGGTATAGCCGGTAGCATCTTCAGGCGAAATAGAAGTTTGATTACTGATAGAATTTGTTTTGTTGGTATCAGTAAACTTATACCAGTTTATAACTGCTCCAGTACCGGTATATGTAATCTCGGTTGAGGTAGTTATACCATTAAACATAAACACATAATCAACACCTGTAAAAGTTGTGTATGATTTGCCTGAACTGGAAGAAACCTGAGCAGAAGCAGCTGCTACGGTCAGACAAAGACAAATTAAAAATAGAGTTTTCTTCATGAATGGATGGATAAAAATTGCTTAAATAAATTACCGTATGCAAATGTACATCTTTCTTATGAATAACAAAAAAAAGACTGAATTATTACGCCGCTTTAGTTGATAAAGTTTATTTTTAGTACTTTTGCAGGCATAACTAGAAATCAAATAAGTAACAGTTGACAAATGAAAAAAGAATTAGTTAGTCTCATCCTTGCAGGATTTCTACTTTTTACTCTTCCTTCGGTTGGGCAAAATACCAAATACCCCACCAAAAAGGTAAATGGTATTGAATATTATATATATAAGGTTCAGGTGAGCGAAGGACTCTTTGCCATTGGTCGCAAGTTCGATCTGGCTCCCGACGACATTGCCAAAGCCAATCCATACATTAAAAACGGGTTGAAAGCCGGCGAAGAAATTTTGATTCCGGTTCATCATAGCAGCGAAAAAAAAGCTCAGGCCGAAACAAAAATTACTCCTAAATTTATAGAACACAAAGTGGCAAAAAAACAAACTCTTTTTGCCATCAGCCGTCTGTATAATGTCAGTCAGGAAGATATTGTAAAGTACAATCCCATTGTTCAAAACGGATTTAAAGAAGGTCTTATTCTGAAAGTCCCCGTTGCCGTAAAGGAAACTAAGGCTACTGTTGCAAAAGAAACTATTCAGGTAGTAGCCAAAGATAGCAAAGCTGCTGTGGGCAAAGAAACAAAACCGCTTGTAGCCGAAAAGGCAAAACCTGCGGCTTTGCCACTACGCACGCACATTGTAAAACCAAATGAAACTTTATTTTCGATAAGCAAACGCTATAATGTGGAAATAAAAGAGGTGGTAAAACTAAATCCGGGTGCCGAAAAAGCAATAGAAGTGGGCAGTGAACTGAAAATACCGGCTCTTGCAACAAAAAAAGCCGAAAGCACTAAAGCAACTACAACTCCCCGACTTGAGCCCGATACACGATTGGTTAGCACGAAACGGCCAACGGCCAAACTCACCGAAAAAAGAACCATTCGCCTGGCCTTTCTGTTGCCGTTTATGCTCAACGAGTCTAAACGCGATGCCAAGCTTGAACGTTTCCAAAACTTTTACGGCGGAGCACTCATAGCCATCCAGCAAGCTAAAGAAAGAGGTATTTCATTTGAAATATACACCTTCGATACCGAAGCTTCGGACGAAAGAATAAATGAAATTCTGGCGAACCCCGAGCTCAAAACCGTCGATCTGATTATCGGACCGGCCTTCACAAGTCAGGTGTCCTTTGTTACGGACTTTGCCAAAGAAAACAAAATAAATACGCTTATTCCATTTTCGTCCAAAGTGACCGATATTGATAGCAATCCCTACCTGTTCCAGTTTAATCCGGGCATCGATAGCGAAATAAAATATCTCACCGAGCTGCTTAACGGCAAATACAAATATGCACATATTGTTTTTGCCGACATTCAGGGCGTCAGCTCATCCGACGATGGCAAAGTCAATGCCGACGCGCTGCGCAAGCAACTGCAAAAGTCCAAACGTACTTTCTCTAAACTGGAGCTGACAAGTGCCGGCAGTGCCAGCTTTGCCAATGTGCTGAAAAAAACCGGAAAAAATCTGGTTATCTTCAACACCGATAAATATTCGAGCGCTGCTCCTTACATCAACGCATTGAAGCAAAGTGCAGGCTATGCTGATTACAGCATCCTGAAACCATACAACTGGAAATTGCAGACTGAAAAAATGCCAAAGAGTATCTTTATATCTCCGTTTATGACCAATCTGAATGCCGAATCGGTCTATTTGTTCGAGCAGCAGTTTGATCAGTACTACGGTCGGGATGCCAGCAAAGATACGCCCCGTTACGATCTGTTGGGTTACGACCTGACCAACTATTTTGTAACCCTTATTCAGCGTTACGGAAACAAATTCGGAACCAAAATAAGCGCTGCAGGTAGTATTAACGGCATTCAGTCGCAACCGCTCTTCGAGCGCAGTTCTACCGGTTCCGGATTTATCAATCAACGCGTTTATGTGGGCGAAGACAAAGCCCAATAATTCAAAGCCATCATCATTTATGAGAAAACTATCTGTATTTATTCTTTTAGTGCTGTGCAGCTCTGCGTTTGCGCAGGACAGATTAATTAAACCCGAAATTTATGTTGGTGTCAATGCAGGCGTTAGCGAGTCGATGGTGATATTTACTCCGTCTGTTTCGCAAGGTTTGCTTCGGGGTTACAATGGGGGCTTTGTTTTTCGGTACATTGCCGAAAAAAATGTAGGTATGCAGGCCGAATTAAATTTCTCGCAACGTGGCTGGAAAGAATCTTCGGGTTTATACACCCGCCAACTGAATTATATCGAAATACCTTTTATGACTCACATTTACATGGGTAAAAAAAATCGCTTTTTTATCAATCTGGGTCCTAAAGTAAGTTACCTGATCTCCGAAAAAACATTGATAAACGAAACTACCAATTCCACGCTGAAACAGCAAACCGATCCTGTTTCAAACGCCTTTGATTATGGTCTATGTGCCGGTTTTGGCTTATCGTTTAATATTCATGGTAATATTATTCAGCTTGACACACGTGGTAGCTATTCACTAAACGACTTGTATCCGAGTAGCCCTACCGATTACTTTAGTGATTCACACAATCTATATTTCTCGGTTAATCTGGGCTGGTTAATAAAAGTAAAATAGACATTATTCGATTTCCATCCAACAATTTAGCTTCGCTGACTAAAAATAATGCAACTACCCTCCTACCGGATAGTTGCATTATTCTTTTATCGTACTCACCACCAATCTCAGCTTATAGTATCATGGTAATTTGTAATTCGCTCCAGGGACCCGACAGGTTAGGATGTCTGGTATTATACCAGCGGAAGTAAATATACAGATTCTTTCCTTTTTGTTCCGGGTTTAATTCAAGATTAAACGATCCTTTGGTAGAAATACCTGTTTTCATTCCTTCTTCATTGGTCGATGTAGGCGGAACAGTACCTGTTTTGTAAAGGAATTGTACACTGTCAGCTTCGTCAAATATAGCTGCCCGCGCACCTGAAGTGCTGTAACATTTTATGGCTATAATACCTCCGCCAAGTTGAATAAAAGTGACCGAAACCGGTTCTTTGATAGCTGTAACAGGTCTTGTACGGGTAGTTTTGGGTGATACGCCGCCATTGATATTAAATGCACCCAAATCATACACAGTAGCATTAGGAGATGCTGCAATACGATCCAGAATATGATTTTCCTGATCGTAAGCAATGGTTTCATCAATAATTTCAATCAGACTGTTACGAATAGCCCGTGTTCTGCTATTCATTACATCGTTGTACATCAAAAGTAATGGAGTGTATTCTGTTTCGAATGCTTTCCATCGCTTTATCTCATCTTGCGTTAATCCGATTCTTACACCATTGGTTTCGGGTTCTCCGGCAAGGATATAAGCATTTGTTGGTAGTAAGAAGTAGGTAGTAGGTAGTAAGTAGTCGGTAGTAGGTAGTAAGAAGTAGGTAGTAGGTAGTGGGGAGTAAGTAGGTAGTTGGGTGTTAGTAGTGATTGTTTGTAAATGATTAATGGGTAAATAAAAAGAAGTAAGCAACTGCATAGTTATTAGTGGTTAATAACTTAGACTCTTTACTAAAAGCTACCAACTCCCCACTACCGACTACTTACTAAAAACTCCCTACTTCCCACTACATCCTACCGACTACTTACTACCTACTACCTACTACTTACTAAAAACTCCCTACTTCCCACTACATCCAACCGACTACTTA